>Ga0190305_1000080_pt1 | contig 26121 bp, 24 predicted proteins | sample 48700723_MG_FD_161678 | JGI IMG/M metagenome (GOLD analysis project Ga0190305, IMG submission 161678) | Hydrothermal vent sediment bacterial communities from Southern Trench, Guaymas Basin, Mexico - 4870-07-2-3_MG | ecosystem: Environmental > Aquatic > Marine > Hydrothermal vents > Sediment ... | reverse complement strand
TACGGTTTTTTACAAAAAAATTCTCAAACATTAAGTATTTTATTTAAATATCAAGTAAAAATATGACGATTTTATGATTGTTGTAAATTTATTAACTTTGTTGCGGATTTAAGGATTAATTTAAAATTTTAAAAAAATGATTAAAAAATTAAGTAAAGAACAAATGTTAAATGTTAAAGGAGGAGTTTCGCGAGAAAACTATTGTGATACATTAAAGACACTAATTATCAATTGTTATGGAGGGTGGAGTGATGCGGAACGCAATTCTGCGGGCACTGCACTTGAAAAAGAATGTACATCCCAAGGGTATTAATAAGTATTTAAAGGGGAGTTTAAATCTCCCCTTTTCTAAATAATCAAAAAAAACTATCTTAAGAAAATTCCTAGAATAAATGTTCAAGGAAAGGTTAGAATAACTGTGAATATGTTATAGATAAAGTATTTTAATTGAAATATTATTGGTGAATTTATATGAAGTTAAATATGATAATTTAACTTTAAGATGAATTCATAATGTTTATAATAATAAAAAAAATATGAAATCCTTCTTTATGTATATTTACAAATGTTGTCTTAAGCTTTTAGCAGTGCTAGGTAATTTTAGTATTATAAATTTATATTTAAAATGAAACAAAATATTTTATTAACACTCGGTTTAATTGTTTGTATAAATGGTTTTTCACAAGAATTATTGGATAGTTCTTACATTAAATGTCATTATGATTTCTCTTATTTATTGAGGTCGAGTGAAAAGGAGGTGAGAGAAGATCTCTTTATATTACAAATAGGAAAAAAAGTATCAAAATGTTACAGTTACTATACTTATCAATGTGATTCAATAATGAGTCTCCCTAATGGTAAAGAGCTTTGGAGCCAGATGTTTACGAAAGCAATGGCAGAAGCTAAGGGTGGACCTGCTGAAAATTTCCCATATCGTCGTTCTAAGGAATTTATATATAAAAATTATGCTAAAAACAGAATGACTGTAGTAAATAGTGTTTTAAGTGATGATTACCTATATAAGGATAGCTTACATGCACAAAAATGGCAAGTTCATAGCGATACTACAAGGATTTTAGGCTATTTATGTCAGAAAGCAAGTTGTTCTTTTCGTGGCAGGGAATATACGGCTTGGTTTACAAATTCCATACCTGTTAGTGAAGGTCCATGGAAATTTATGGGCTTATCAGGTTTGATTGTAAAAGTTTATGATAATGAACAAATTTTTACTTTTACTCTTCGAGGTATTGAACAAATAAAAGAGCCAATTTACTTTTCTGAATCAGTTACTCCTAGTGGTAAATTTATTAAAACGAAGCGTATTAAGTTTCTAACATTAAACAATAAAGTTCTTCATAATCAGCGCTACTATATTAAGGCCGAAACGGGAATGGATATTTTCTCAGATATACAAAAGCCGAATACCAATATTAATTTGCTCGAATTACAGTAAACTATGATCGACGATTACATTAGTTCCTTATTGCAAGTATTTTTAAAAAAGCAAGGTGTTAAAGCAAGAAGAACCGAGATTTCTTTAGTTCATAATTCTGATCCACATTTGCCTTCTGCTTTTTCTATTATTCAAACATTACGTTACTTTAACGTAAAAGCAGTTGCTTATAAAACAGATTTTTCAACACTTCTAGATCAACAGAGCTCATCTTCTATATTGCATTTTAATATTAATGACGGGGTATTTGTTTTGTTGAAAACAATAAATCATGACTTTGTAAAAGTGTTTGATTATCAAAAAAATCAAACTATAAAACTATCTATCAATCAATTTTTACAGGTATGGAGTGGAATAGTTATTAAAAGCAATAATGAATTATCAGTAAAGAAAAGACCTACAACATCTTTGCATTTTTTCATATTTCTAATAATCACAATTTCACTTTTAACCAGATTATTTTTAATTGATAACATTTTATTTCTTGCAACTCTCCTAAATATTGTAGGCATTTATTTATCTGTTAATGCATTGATTATTAAAGAAGGAGGTTCAAATAAATTTATTGTCAATTACTGTAACATCAATAAAGAAAAAAGTTGTAGTTCGATAATAACATCAAATGTTTCTTTATTAGGAATTAATATAAACTTATCAGAATTAAGTGTTTTCTATTTTTCATTCAATTTAATATACTTAATTCTTTTTGGAATAGCAAATAGCCATTTTAATGTTGTATTAATATATGTTGGAGTATCCGGTTTGCCATTTGTTTTAATAGGTTTTTATTATCAATTGTTTAGACTTCGTACTTTTTGTGCTATTTGTTTAAGTATATCTGTTGTTTACTTATTAATTAATGCGCTAATAGTATTCTTTTTAAAAGATAATTTTATAAATGCATTGTCTTACACCCCTGATAATCTGTATCACCTTATTATTTCTTTAGGAATGGCTTTTTTATTTGTGAAAAGTTCTCGGTTTGTATTAAACTACAGAGAAAAATACAAAAAAAATGCCTTAAGTGAGCAATTATTAAAACGTAATCCAGAAATCAGAAATTTAGCTTTTTCAATGGGAAAAAGAATTGAATTAGATAATATATCAATTTGCATAGGAGAATCAAAAGTGAAAATTGAAATAACAAGCGTTTTAAGTCTGCATTGCAAATATTGCAAAGAGGTAGCATTACAAATAATAAATATGGTTTCAAAATTCTCTGAAGATTTAAAGTGGAATATATGTTTGATTAGTAGCAAGCATAAAGATGATTTTAGCGAAACCTTAGAATTGTTATCAATGTGTCAAAAATGGCCAGATAAACAACTTGAAATAATTAAGGATTGGTATACATTGAAAAATATTGAGGATTTAAGAGGGAAGTATTTTGCAAGCACAATTAATAAAGCATTGGAACAAAAATTATTAGATAGTAATAAGGAGATCCAACAAAAAAGAATATCAAAAGTACCATTGACAATACTTAATGGAAAGGAATATTCAAGATTCTACAATTTGCAACAGGATTTAGAACTAATATTAATAGATTTAACAGAAAATTGATACAGTTATAAATATGAGAATCACTTTATTAATTCTAATTATACTTATAGTTCCAAATGATCTAATTGCTCAATTAAGTTTAAAAGGTAGTTTACATGATGAAAGTGGTGTGCCTATTAGTTATGCAAGTGTAACTCTAAAGGAAAATGGAACATCAATAATTAAAACATATGCATTAACTAATGGGCAGGGCAGATTTGATTTGAAAATTGAAGATGATTTAAATCTAAGAAATTACTCAATTAACATTTCCTCAATGGGGTATGAGCAAAAAACCATTGCAATTACTGATATTACTAAAGAATTAAATATAATCCTGAAAACGCAGAATATAAAAATTGATGAAGTAAAAATTAAAGCGCCAAAAGTAAGTCTAAGAGGTGATACAATTTCATATACTGTGATTCAGTTTGCGAATGAAAAAGACCGTTCAATAGGAGATGTTTTAGAAAAAATACCGGGAATTGAAGTATCAAAAAAAGGCTCAATTAAATACCAAGGTAAGCCAATTAATAAATTTTATATCGAGGGTATGGATATGCTTGAGGAGAAATATGGAATTGCAACTACAAATATTGCTTACGAAGATGTTGCAAGTGTACAAGTATATGAAAACCATCAACCAATTAGGGTTTTAAATGGAGTTGTTTCGTCTGATAATGCGGCCATAAACTTAAAAATTAATAAAGCCTCCAAATCGGTTTGGATTGGAAAAGCCGCATTAGGTATTGGATTTAGCCCTGTTTTATGGGATGGTTCATTGGCGTTTATGCGATTTGGGACCAAGTCACAAAGTATAAATACCCTTAAATCTAATAATGCAGGTGTAGATATTACATCGGAGCTAAAATCCTTAAATATTGAATCTTATACAAAAGACCGCTTTATACCAACTACTGGATATTTCAACTTCTCTTCTAACAATACTGGAATTAATAAAGAAAGAACTTCCTTTAATAATACTCACTCATTTTCAACTTCCGAATTATGGAAGTTGAGCGAGAATTGTGATATAAAAGCACAGGTGCTTTATGGATACAACGATTTAACTTTCATTAATGATAAGCAAATAGATTATTTCACTAATTCGGATACAATTAATATTGATGAAAAGGAAAACTTTGGTAGCATAGCTAACCTTATAGATACAAAACTGACCTTTACTTTAAATTCCGATAGTTTATATATTAAAAATAAATCGTTAGTTGAACTAGAATGGAACAGTATATCAAGTGAAATATTTGGTACTAATTCAACGAATCAAACATTAGAATTACCTCGGAGCATAATTAAAAACAATTTTGAGGTATTAAAGCGTAATAATAAACGTGTATTAGGTCTAAGTATAAATACAAATTATATAAATTTCAACCATAGTCTTAATGCAATTAACGACAGTATTGAAAATAGGCAAATTGTTGCCTTAAGAGAATTCCATAATAGAATTGAGTCGAACTTTAGCCTGTCTGCTGGAGTACTTAGTTTTTCGCTAAAAGGAGGTGCAAATGTTTATTCTCGAAATCTAAATACTTTAATCAACGGCTCCCTTTCGGAAAATGGGAGCTTTAAAAATGACTCATCTGAATTCAAGTATCTGGAATTGTATGCTTCTCCCCAATTGGAAGCGAAATTTAAAGGACTACAATTGAAATTCTGGATACCTTTTTCTTATTATTATTATAGTTTAAATGCTAAATATATCAATAATTTAGTTAGTGAAAGAAAAAAACTTATATCACCCAATTTAGCTATTACATATTATTTAACACCAAGAATATATTTAAGACTTCAGAGCGGCTTACAAAAACTACCACTATCTTATAAGAATCTTTTTTACGGGAATATATTAACTGATTATAGAAACATTAAAGCTGGTTATACTGACTTTGTTTACGATGATATTAAATATTTAGGTTTGAGTTTCAATTTTAAAAATCCACTTTCAATGTTATATTTCAACTCCAGCTTTTATTTTACAAATTATAATTCAGATGTAACTAACATGCGGAATTTTATGGGAGTCTATATGCTCAATACCTATAAACAAGCATTAAGCATGAATAACTTATATATTGGTAGTGCACGTATAAGTAAAGGAATTGATGCGTTTAATACGTTGCAGTCTCTTGAAGCCACATATTCAAAAAATAATTCTGAAATATTTCAAGATGACATAAAATATTATTATGAGATGCAGAGTTTTAATATATCTTATGAAGTATCAATGGAATTTGGGAAAGTGCTTGATATCGATTACGAGTTTGATTACACTCTACATAATCAAAGTGCAGAAGAATTATCCATAACTTATAGTTATTTCAGCACTAAACATGATTTATCTATTTATATTAATCCAAATAACTCTTTCAATTTCTTTATAAATGCTGAGTACTATGGTAACTCGCTTAATGATAGATCCAGAGACAAACTTTATTTATTTGATATTGGTTGTATTTCAAATAAAAATAAACGCTGGCAGTTAGAATTAAAATTGATGAATATTTTTGATGAACAGTATTATGCATTTAATCAGTCCGATGCCTTAACAAATTCAACAATTCGTTATTATTTGCGTCCTCGCCAGGTGCGAATTAAATGTATATTTAATATCTAATGTTCATAAAAATATGGTGAGTATATTTCGAAAAATAGTATTCTACGGAGAATGAGAAAAATGCAACAGTAGCTACAGCCTGTAACAGCGGGTCAAATTCAAGCGGGGTTGTATTGTTTCTTTGGCAAATAATATTAACTTTAACTTTATAAACGGTTTGACAGTGAGTCAAGGGGAAAACCCCGCCAGAACTTACCCGCAGACCGTTACGGATTATCCTATTCCAAGAAAATTTGAGATAGTTTCTAAAACTTTATATGCGGGGGCATTTATAAAACACTCCTTACATTTACTAAACATTATTAAACAATCGCTAAAATCGGTAAGCATATGAAAAAGTAAACCAATACCTATTATATTAAATGGCTTACGAAGAAAAAGCAAAAATAGATAAGCAGCTATTGCATAATACGAATGTAAGGGATGAAAACCTATGCTACATCTATTTACCTGAAAAATTGGAGTTGCTAAAAGATGATCTAAATCTACAAGCATAGTTGCAAGTAATATTAAATATACTTTTTTCCAATCTTTTCTGAAAAATATAAAAGCTATAAAAAATGGAAATACAAGATGTAAAAAATAATGCACAAATATTTGCATAAAATATTCTATTTATAGAAAACAAAGTATTGAAAAAATACTTAGTTTTCGACATATTATCTCTTATGTTCTATTTTCCGAAATTACTGATAAGAGTTTAAATATGGGATATTTGACATTAATACATAAATCATTTTCAGATTGCAATATAATTTTATAAATTATTATCACAATTAGCACAATCTGCCAAATACCTCATATTTTATTTTAAAGCAAGTAATTTAAAAAATATACCTTATAGATAAGGCTCCTCCATCACCCCAAAAACCACTATAACCAATAATATTCATTGCAGGTTTCCAATCGATGGATAAATTTATTGGTATTTCTTTAAAATTATATTCTAATCCAAGAATTCCATCAATTCCAATTACTGTATAATCATCATTGTCATTAACCCAATCTACATCATTACCATTCCAAAATCCGACATGACCTCCAACACCATAATACCAATTCAAACGTTCAGTATCAAATGCTTGTTTATGGATTTCATATAATCCGGTAATATTAAATCCTTTCCATCTACTTGATAAAATACCTTCGATTGCAGTTTTCTCGCCTAAAAAGTGTTTTATTGTCAATCCATTTGCCAATCCGCCTCTTAAACCAATACCTGTGTTATAATCTTGAGCATTACTAAATGTAACAAAGCATATCATAATAATTGCGGTCATCAATATTTTTCTCATAATATTTTCTCCTTTTTTAATTTTAAATATAGGTCAAATATACTGATCTTTTTTATTAACTCTTACAGTAAGTATATTAAAAGTAGGCGAATACCGAGCAATTCATTTCATAATAAATCATCATACCATAAATCTATTTGGTAAAGTGATGAAATACCTATGGGTGTATCAAGTGGCAATCCCATTAACCCGGTACTACTTGTTAATCTTTAACTAGAATAAAACTGTCCTTGGTCAATTGAAAGGTGTACCATTACATCTGCTAACATACTATTAGGAGTAATAGGCGTTCCATCTGATAATGTATAATCAATAGAAATAGATGTAAGCTTTCCATCACTATTTGTATGTAAAGCAGGAATAACAATTTGTTTTTTACTACAAATTATAAGCTAAAAAGTGTAAATTTATGTCCCTTTAACTTTGTAAACTATGTCCCTTTATCGTACCAACTATTCGTTAAGGCACATGCTTTACACTAAATTAGTGCTTAGTTTTTCTAGAAAACAATTAATCTTTTTTAGCTTTCTTTAGTCTCTTTTCTGCTTTTTTTTCTTTTGGAGTTTTAGCAGCTTCTTTTTTTACGTTTTTCTTTGCGTCTTTACCTTTTCCCATGATATTATCTTTTAAATGTTTGTTTTTAGTTTGTCTATTTTAGCAACGTGATATTAATTAAAATGTGAAATCTCATTCTTAATGGTGCCCAACGGTCCGCGGGTTTAAAGCTATGCGGGTTTTTCGCCCTGTTTCAGTATTACCCGTTGAACAACTTTACTAAGATAAACTTTGTCAGCAAACTACCAAAGCCCTACTTATTTTTGACCCTGTTAGGCATTGTAAACTCACGTAAATTTTAATTTTTTAGGATCTTGTCTTATATCGTAAAATCTCAATATTTCAATCCGTTTCTCAACTTCTTTATAAAACAAAATATTCTGTTTTGTCACTACACACTTTCTTACTTAAAGATTTCTATTGATAATTGGATATTGATTTGGAACTTTTGCTATCTGATTAGTTGCAATATCAATTTTATTGAGAAAACGAACTATTACTCTTTGATTCCAATTTTCAGAAAGATATTCAAAGATATTTCCTAAGTCTTTTTCAGCTAATGGAGACCAAACAATTTCTCTATGCATTGTACTTATTCTTGTATTTATTCATTACATTTTTATGAGAAATTCCTTGATTATCTTCAAGTTGCTCAACACTATCTATTATACCTTTTTGTTGCTCAACAGTCAAATTATTCCATTCATATAAATCATCCTTACTATTAATGTAGTTTAATAGAACTCCATAAGCTTCTTCTAACTTGTGTTTATCAAGACCGTCAATCTGTCTAAAAAATTTCAATTTCAATTCTGCTATATTCATAATTCAACCTATTTTTCTCAAAGATAAAGTAAACCTTAAATATTAACAATTAAATTGTCTAAATGTTGCTTCAGCGAGCTTATTATGCCAACTAAAATATAAAGTTACCACGAATTAATATTTTCCAAAGCTTTTAAAATTGTTATACTAAAACATACAATAATGCTTTGTTAATTAAACTATTAACAATCTTTCTAAAGCCAATCTAATAATCTTTGCTCTCCTTTAAGAGCTCTAATTTCTGTAACATCCTGACTTACTTCTATAACTCCTTTATATTCGTTTTTATCATTTCTAAGAGCAAAATATTGGATTAGAATAAATTTACCTTTCAACTCTAGCCAAAACTTTGCATTATCTTTTTCTCCGTTTTTAAAGGCAGCTACAATTTTCTCAACAATATGCACACTCTCGGGTGGATGACAATTTTGAACTGCACGTCCGATTATCGCAGGTGAACGTGGAAAAAATCGTTCTTTAGGTCTTGAGAAAAATTTCACTCTGTCGTTTTCATCAACAAATGTAATATCTACCGGCAAATTATTTAACAATAGCAATATTTGGTCAAGACTGAGTTCTCCTGTTTCTGATTTTAATTTTAAATCGCCATCAATTTCTGAAATCTCTGTTTGTTTTTTAAAGTTCTGCTCTTTTATGTTTTTAGGTTTAGCCGGCTCTTCTATAAATGGGAAAGGATATTCGAAACTTTGATTATGCATTTCACTCCATTCCTTATCTGTAATAGTCTCGGAAGCAACAGGATATATTATCAAGTCTTCTTTTTGTATCATTCCAAATACCAATGAATAATAAGCTCCAATCTCCTTATTAAGACCTTCCCATGATGATGTATCTGATTTAAGAGTAATAATTATTTGTTTTAATAATTTACGGATATCATCATGTAAAGACCACATAACAGTTATTGGACGATAAGCACTCCATTTCTTTTCGAGGAAAGGGAAAAGAATATTTTCTTTTTTAACATAATGAGATTCAAACTTTAAAAATTCTTCAAACCGATTAAGTAAATCATTTTTTAATTGACTAAAATCTGATACTTCACGACCTTTATAACTTTTTATTATTTTCTTAACTTCATTCAATTTAAACTCATAAGCCCTGTTTTCTAACATCAGGTAATAAAGGAAAGTTCCTTCTTTCGGTTTTTCCCAACTATATTCTTTAAGTTTATTAAAAAAGACATTTATCACTTTATCAACATCTTTCTTAATAGCTTTTGGTTTAACACCCATTTGCATCTGTTTATCTTCAAGATTTAACATATCGTGAGGTGTAACATGTTCTATTGCTTCCTTATACTTTTCAAGAAGCATCTTTCCATCTTCTCCATTCATCATTCCAAGAGAAAATGCAAGTAATTCTTCTACTCTTTTTTCATTGTTATTAATAAATTCTGACATAATATATTCCTTTCTGTTTGTACACTCTGCGATTTAGATAATCGGAGTTTTACTATTTCATTTTAAGTTCAGAGCAAGTTAAGCTTTTTTCCTATAATTATCAAACAGGCACAGTTATCAACTTGTTCTATAATGTAGTATTAACACAATTATTTATTCATAAAGCAGATATTATATCAATACCAAATATTTAAACTAATTGTTTGATTATTAATAAAGAGCTTAAATAAAATTTGGATTACAACATAGAAGGTTAATACTACTTCTTGTACATAATGGTTCTACAATTTAAAATTAAATGTAATTCCAATTAAAAGGATATGCTCACTAAAATCTACTAAATCGGTTTTTTGCGCATACAAATATTTATATGTCGCATAAAGGCCAAATTTCCATAATAATTTTGCATTAATACCAGCTTCAATATTATAAAATATACTTTTTGCATTTACATTTTCATTTTGAGGCACAAGCATATAACCAATTCCCGGCCCTGCAAAAAGATTTATTCTGTCTTTCTTTAAGAAATATCTCGAATAAAAAATATTGGCACCATTCATATCATATATCTCGTATGGATTTGTCGGGTCAGCACTATTTGTATAATATTCTGTCGATAATGATATTGCTATCGGATAATCTTTATGTTGAACACAAATAGCCAGTTGTCCACCTCCCAATTTATTTAATGGTGATCGTGAATCGCTGAATCCTCCTTGTCCGTATTTAAGTGTGAAATAAATCTTTTTATTAGAAGAAGAAGTACTGTCAGAATCTAAAACATTATTATTTGCTTTAAGAGAAGTAATTGAATACAAAATCACAAATAATAGAATACAAATACTAAATATTTTACTTTTTATCTTTTGCAATTTTTAAGTAAATATAACTAAGTCATAAATATCATAAAAGAGAGTATCATATATTATTGTTTCTAATCTCAACATACAATAAGTCAAGACCTTTATTTATCGTCTTCGGCAAAAGTCAGCAAATAATTGTTATTGTCGATAATTGAAAATTCAATTGCTCCATAGAAAGTCTTTTCAAGCCCTTTATAAATTGTTACTTTATCTTTTATTCTTTGATAAAAATCCTTTATTCCATTCAATTTTATATATAGCAATAATGAGCCTCCGTCTTGTCTGCTAACAATTTGCAAATCGTTACCAATACTGTTAAAAGCTTGAAACATAAAATTTATTTTTCCGCAAGTCATCAAAACAAAAATTGGTTTGTCATTATCAGGAACAGCTTCCATTACTTCGAATCCGAGAATTTTATAAAATTCTATAGTTTTCTTTATGTCTTTAACAAAGATGTTTGGTGATACATTTTTCATATTAATTTAGTTGAATCAGTTTGTTCAATTAATCCCTGTATAAACATTTCAAGAAGAGAAATATTTATTCTTCTTTTCCTTTTACACTTTTTCTTAAGTTACGTCTAAGAAAACATAAAGTTACTAAAGATTAAGCTTTTATACACAGACACATAAAAAACTAGGATTGCCAGAAAAAAAGAAATTTTTTGAAACAAAGCATAAACAACAGAACAGATATAATAATATCGGATAATAATAATCGATTAAACTTTAATTTCTTTTTGCTTAATAATATTGTCGATAAAATTCGCAAAAACAGCTGCAATAAAAAGAAAGAGAAAATTGAAATACTTTCTGAATTGTACTTTCTTGCACTATCGAAATTTAGTCGAACAATTTCCGAGAAAGCCCTTGATAAGCCGGTGCTTTTACAAGGCTGCCCGGTAATTAAAGTACAAGCCGATGGTATAGGATAATTACTTTTTTGTGCAGAAAAAATGCCGGAATATAATAATATTGCAATTATTATTCCGGCAAAAATTTTATTAATAATTTTATATGCTCTAATATGAAATATATCCAGCATTATTATTTTTCCTCATTGTCTTCGTCGGCAACTTCTTTGTCGATTTCTTCTTTTGCTTTAGTAACTTCTTTTGTAAATTCTTTTAAAGCTTTTCCTGCAGCTGTACCAATTTTTCCTGCTTTTTCTTCGTCAGATAAATTATCAAACTCGTCGCCCACATTATCTTCTAAAGCTTCCATGGCTTCTTCAAGCTCGTCGAAATCGGCTTCGTCCATATTTTCTTTCATTCCTTTTTTAAACTCATCAGAAAATTCTTTTCCAAATTGTTCGAATTTATCTCCGGCACTACGAAAAGCATAAAATTGCCAAGCAGCAATAGCTGTACCTATAATAGAAATAATTAATGCTGCAATAATTAATCCTTTTGCAGCATTAGCCTTATTTGCAAATGATAAACCAACTACACTTAATACAATTGCAATAATACCCGGTATTAAAGCATAAATGCCTAAACATGGGATAAATGATATTATTAGAGCAATAATACCCAATACAAGACCGGCAATACCTAAACCTTGACCAGTATTTAATTTTGTTTGTTCTTCCATAACTAAAATAGTTTAATAAATAACAAGTCTATAAATATAATCAAATAGTTTAATAAATATCCATTAAACTATTTGTTTGAATAGATTTTTACAATATCTTTTTCTAGTGAAATCTCAGGACTTTCAATAATTCTTCCTATTTCTATATTATCAAGATAAAATATAAAAGTCGGAACTTTCTTTATACCCAAGCGGGAAATTTGCATCCCTGGCACTTCCTTAATTCTATTAACTGCAATAGATTTAATATTATGCTTATCGAATTTCAGATATTCGAGTATTTTATAGAATCGAGGGATTTCTCTTTGACTATCGCCACACCAAGTACCCATTATAATATTTATTACAGAATTTTGGAATTTATCTAAATCCAAATCTTTCAATATTTTTTCATCAACAGAATAATTATCATATTCGAGAGTATACCACTCACTAAATGGCTCTTTCGTTAAACCTTGTTGAGTAAATACTCCTAAAATAATATCTTCTCCGGCATTTTCATCGTAAACAATTTTATTCTCTTCTTGCGAAAAAGCAAAAATCGGAAGAATAAGCAGTACAAAAATTAGTTTTTTCATATAATTTTAATTAATCTATCATTAATATTACACATATAAATTAATATACTTTTTTAAAAAAGATTATTAATCTGAATTCGATTTAATATAACACACAAGTCTTTTATTATAAATAGCTATTTGTAATTATTTTGATTAATTTTTTGTTTTAGCTATTAACTCCATTTTCTTGACTTCACATTCTCTATAGTAGACAAGAATTATTCCATAGTCCCAATCATTTTAGTAGGATCTACCCATTCATCAAATTCTTTCTCATTAAGGTATCCTGTTTCAAGAGCTGCTTCTCGCAATGTTTTTCCTTCTTTATGTGCTTTTTTTGCTATTTCGGCAGATTTTTCATAACCAATATGAGTGTTTAAAGCAGTAACTAACATTAAAGAATTTTCGAGATGTATTTTTATTTTCTCTTTATTAGCGACTATTCCAACTACACAATTTTTTGAAAACGAAAGAGCTGCATCACCTAACAATTTAGCCGACTCCAAGAAATTATAAATCATAACAGGTTTAAATACATTAAGTTGAAAATGTCCTGTAGCTCCGGCAAAATTAATAGTAACATCGTTACCCATAACCTGAGCACAAACCATAGTTAAGGCTTCGGCTTGAGTAGGATTAACTTTACCAGGCATAATTGAAGAACCGGGTTCGTTTGCAGGCAACGATATTTCGCCTATTCCACAACGAGGACCTGAACCTAACACTCTAATATCGTTAGCAATTTTCATTAAACTAACTGCCAATGTTTTTATAGCACCATGAGATTCAACAATAGCATCATGAGCAGCCAATGATTCGTATTTGTTTTCTGCTGTAACGAAAGGCAATCCTGTAAGACCGGCAATTTCTTTTGCCACTTCAACATCGTATCCTTTAGGAGTATTTAATCCGGTTCCAACAGCCGTTCCGCCAAGAGCCAACTCCGACAAATGAGCTAGTGTATTATTAATAGCATTTAATGCATGATCGAGTTGCGAAACATATCCCGAAAATTCTTGTCCTAAAGTTAAAGGTGTAGCATCCATCAAGTGTGTTCTTCCTGTTTTAACAATATCTTTAAACTCAAGACTTTTTTTATAAAGTACTTCGCGTAATGTTTCTATCGAAGGAATAGTATTTTCTACTAAAATTTTAAATCCTGCAATATGCATAGCTGTAGGAAAAGTGTCGTTTGACGACTGCGATTTGTTAACATGATCGTTAGGATGAATAAAGCGTTCTCCTTGTCCTAATTTGCCTCCTTTTATTACATGTGCACGATTTGCTACAACTTCGTTAACATTCATATTCGATTGAGTTCCCGAACCTGTTTGCCAAACAACAAGAGGAAACTCATCGTTTAATTTACCGTCAATTATCTCGTCGCATACCTTAATTATTAAATCTTTTTTATCTTCGTCCAATACTCCGAGTTTATGATTTGTAATAGCTGCTGCTTTTTTCAGATATCCAAAAGCATTAATAATTTCATTTGGCATAGTTCCATCACCAATCTGGAAATTATTTTTAGATCGTTGAGTTTGAGCTCCCCAATATTTTTCTGCAGGAACTTCAACATTTCCCATTGTGTCTTTTTCAATCCTTGTATTCATATCGCTCTGATTTTTAGATTATTACAACACTGTGATTTATTATCAAATTGAATCATCAATATATGAAAATATATATACATCATCAACAATATTAGTATGTTATATTGCACAAAAAAATCCAATATTATAATAACATTGGATTTTTAATGTTTTATAAGAAAACTATTTTTACCAAATTCCATTAAATATGCTTTAATAAAGCCGCTTATATTCCCATCTAAAACATCTTGCACGTTTCCTACTTCGTAATTTGTTCGTACATCTTTAATTAATTTATATGGATGTAATATATAATTGCGAATTTGAGAACCCCATTCTATTTTCATTTTTTCTCCTTCAATTTTCGCTCTTGCTTCAAGCTTTTTACGCAATTCAAGCTCGTACAATTTTGAACGAAGCATTTTCATAGCACTTTCTTTATTTTTAAATTGCGAACGAGTTTCCTGATTTTCAATAACAATTCCTGTTGGTTCGTGTTTTAACCGAACAGCTGTCTCAACTTTATTTACATGTTGGCCTCCTGCTCCACTCGAGCGGAATGTATCCCAACTGATATCTACAGGATTAACATCTATCTCTATTGTGTCTTCTACTACCGGGGAAACAAATACCGATGCAAATGATGTATGACGCCTGTTATTTGAGTCGAAAGGACTAAGACGCACAAGACGATGCACTCCGTTCTCCGACTTAAGATAGCCATATGCATACTCACCAATAAATTCTAGTGTTACCGTATTTATTCCGGCCTCATCGCCTGCCTGATAATTAACTTCTTTAACTTTATAATTATTCCTTTCTCCCCATCGAATATACATTCTCATAAGCATTTCTGCCCAATCGTGACTTTCTGTTCCTCCTGCTCCGGGATTTATCTGCAAATATGCACCAAAAGAGTCTTCCTCGTTTCTAAGCATATTTTTTAGCTCAAGATCTTCGATTAATGATAATACCTTATCATAAAGTTCAACTACATCTTTTTCTTCTCCTTCGCCTTCCGAGTAAAAATCGATATAAACTTTTAACTCATCGATCTGAGTTTTTATTTCCTTATAAGTATTCGTCCATACTTTAATCGATGAAATATATTTTAATTGTTTTTCTGCTTCTTGTGAATTATTCCAGAAATCCGGCACTTGAGTTTTTTCTTCTTCCTCTTCTATTTGAATTATTTTTTTATCAATGTCAAAGATACCTCCTCAGCGCATCTGTCCGCTTTTCTATTTCTTTAATCTGATCAATACTTATCATAATATATTTATTGTTTCATTAATTTAATATATCTAAAAATATACAATACAAAGTTAATAAACAAACATAAAAAAAAGGGCACATGGCCCTTTTATATTTTTTAGTCGATTCTTTCGATTAATAAGATCCGCTTTCAAGCTTATCCATTTCTTTTTCGAAAGTTTCTTTATACTTTTCGTAGTCGTAATCAACTTTTAATCTCTTATCTTTCGACAATTTATTTTGTAGAGCTTCTTCTAAAGCATCAACACTCATTTCTATAGCAAGATATGTTTTATAACGACCTTGCTTAGTCATTGTTTGCTTTTCGCAGATAACTTTAATATTGTTAAGCTGTTGATTTAATACTTCGCGGGTTAATGTCTCGAATCTTTCTTCTACTTCTTCAACATTATTAAATTCTCTTGAATTTACATAATTGTCAGTAGTTCCTTTAATTACAGTTTGAATTAAACTTGCTAAGTCGGCTTTTGCATTACTTGAAGCTTTTTTTCTTGCAACAACCTGATCGCTGCTTTCTCCGATAGAGTTTGCTCTAAAGTAGTTTTTGTCGCTTCTGTAATCCGGACCCGAACAATATACTTCGATTAGTTTTTCACCACCTACAGCAATGTCTTTTTTAGATTTACATCCGGTGAATGTAGTACCAAATATTAATGCACTCATTAATAATAATCCAAATGATTTGTAAATTTTAGTTTTCATAATTGTTTGTTTTAAAGTAATACTCAAATTATATTATTATAAATTTATTTTACGTATTTCCGGAATTATTTCCTTTCTAATTTTTTGTTCTGCTTTAGAAGTTGCATTCTCAACTGCTCTTTCGAAACCTCCCGATTTCATTCCTTTAAGATTTGAAAATCCATCACTAAAAACTTCAGCATTTGTTTTGGCATTTCGAATAGAGATATTACAATCGATAAAAGCTGTAAAAAGATTATGCTTACCAAGATCATTACCTTTTACTGCATTTGATGTTATTTTAATAATTACATCGGCTTTTTCTCTTTCTTGAGTAAAAGAAAAGAAATTTTTCGACAGTTCTTCTTTAAAAACATTTGTAATATTTTGTCTGCTTGATATTCTTCCTAAACTTATTTCTTCCGATTCTACAAAAGCATACAACTCTTTAACTTTTATATTTAAATTGCCATATGGCATTGAACCTCTAACAACAAACATCTCTTTAAGTATATCGTCTTTGGTATTTTCTCCGAAATAAGCATCAATATCTAAAGCTGCTTTTAATATTTGTGTTCTTCCTTTTGGTGCCATATTAGCTATTGAACACTCAACAGTTCCATCATTCAACGAGACTGCTTTCTCTGTATTTTTTATTCCTAAATCAGGGAACGAGAATATAATTGGGATATTCGAAAGCCTAGCACCTTTATATGATATTTTAGCTTTCACTAATTCTTTATTCGCCGACAAAGCTTTTAATTCATATAAATCTTTTTCGCCCTTAATTTCTAATGAACTAAATATTGTTTGTATCGATTGATATATTTCATTACCCAATAAAATTTTGCCGTCAAGGGTAAAAACCGATAAGTCTTCGTCGAGATGATTTTTTATTGCATCGAAAGCTTTAATATAATAAATTAATGCATTATTAATATCGTTCTTATTCTGAGCTTCGCGTGCTTTTTCGAAAAAATCTTTTGATAAATTTTTTGCTCTCTCTAATTTTTCTCTCTTAATTTTTTTATATGTTGCTTTCGAGAGTCGATAATACACCCAATATTCTTCTTTATTTTCCCATGTATCAACTAACTCGTATGCTTCTAGCTCATCTTTAATAATTGTTATTGTATAAGCTTCGTAGGTCTCTTTGAACCCTGCATTATCTTCGAACTGGTGAAGCACCGAATTTGATGCCAGAGTAACAGATATCTCTGAAATAATATCGCTTAAAGCATTGTTCTTTGCTATTTGGATATAATTGGCATCAGTTCCTGATTTTTTTGCCATGCTAACACCAATATAATATTCGTTATTTACCGGACGTTGAGATACCCACTTAGGTTTTCTTTTCTTTCCGGATAATTGCGTTGATGAACACGAACTTGAGATTATCACTCCAAGGATAAATAAAATTGTTATTTTCTTAATCATTATCATATTATTAACTATCAGAATAGTAAAAATACGTAATTCTTGTATATAATTCTATTTTTTATCTACAAAATTACTCAACTTTCTTTGTTGTCAATTATTTTCACAACAATATCAAATACCTTGCCACTTTCAAATCCTCGACTCGATGCATATGATAATAATTTTTGTTTTTGCTTAGCAATATCAATATTTATAAGGCTTTTGTGTTTTTTAATTAATAATTGTTCTAATATATTCTTATATCTCTCTTCTGATATTTTATTTAATTCATTATTAATTACACTCTCTTTTATACCTTTCTGAATTAACATATATTTTATCTTAATTCGTCCCCACTTATTTAAGTTCAATTTCTCTCGTACATAAATCTCTGCATATCGAACATCGTTAATAAAATTGTCAGATTCTAAGCTTTTAATTACAAATTCAATGTCGCTCTTGTTTACCCCCCACTGATATAATTTCTTTTCAATATCGGCTCTACTTTTCTCCGACTTAGAACACAAATTCTGAAGTCTCTTTAATGCTTGTTCTTTATTTAAATATTTTTTGAACATACTAGATTTTAGCTTTTAGTGTTCCACAAATCATTCTGTCTCTAGAATTAATATCTTTTTTCAATATTATTTCATCGTAACCCATTTCTCCCATTAATTTTTTCATTTCTATCCCATAAGCTTCATTTATTTCAAAAAATACTTTCCCTTTTTCTGAAAGATTATTTTTCGCAAATTCTAAAATTTTCCTATAAAAAATCAAGGGATCATTATTAGGAACAAACAAGGCCAATTCCGGTTCGTTTCCTAAAACATTCTCATTCATTAATTTCCTTTCTTTCTCGCAAATATATGGAGGATTACTAACAATAATATCGTATTTATAATTTATGCAATTACTTTGTTCAATAATATTATATTCCGAAAAATCAACATTCACTTCATTAATAATGCTATTTTCTTTGGCAATTTTTAAGGCTCTCTTCGAAATATCGAAAGCCGAAACTTTAGAATCAACAATATTTTTTGCAAGAGTTATAGCAATACATCCACTTCCTGTACCAATATCTAAAATATTTGGCTTTCTATTTTTATTAGTTGTAATAATCCAATCTACCAGTTCTTCGGTTTCTTGTCGAGGAATTAACACATCTGGTGATACTTTAAGCTTTAAATCATAAAAATGAGCATTCCCCAAAATATACTGTATAGGTTTTTCTTGGATTAATTCGTTTATTATTCTTTCGAGCTTATATATTACTTTATTATCGAGCTTTTGATTTAGGTTCATATGAATATCAACATTTGAAAAATTTAATAAATCTTCAAATATTATATTTATAAAACCATTAATTTCTTCCGGAGGATATTTTTCTTTTAGCTTATTTTTAATAAAAATTATTATATTTTTGATTTCGATATTCTTTTCGTTCATAATAAATTAAGAATTACAAGATGGAAATAGATAACAAATATATGAAAAGATGTTTGGAACTAGCACAATTAGGACAAGGTAATACGTCTCCTAATCCGATGGTTGGTTCTGTAATTGTATATAAGAACCAAATAATTGGAGAAGGGTATCATAAAAAATATGGTGAAGCTCATGCAGAAGTAAATGCTATAAATTCTGTTGTAAATACAGAATTGCTTAAACAATCTACTATATATGTTAACTTAGAACCATGCTCTCACTACGGAAAAACTCCACCATGTGCAAATCTAATTGCTTCAAAACAAATCCCCAATGTTGTAATAGGAAGTATTGACACATCATCAAAAGTATCGGGTAAAGGAATAGAAATATTAAAAAATGCAGGATGCAATGTTAAAACAGGTGTACTTGAAAACGAATGCCGGGAACTTAATAAACGGTTTTTTACTTTTCAGGAAAAACAAAGACCATATATAATTTTAAAGTGGGCTCAATCAGCAGATGGGCTTATAGATATAAAAAGGAAACCAAACGATGGACAAAAGCCAATATGGCTAACAGACGAATATGCAAAAACATTGGTTCATAAATGGAGAACCGAAGAACAAAGCATCCTAATTGGAACAAATACCGCAATATTAGACAACCCAAATTTAACTGCTAGAAATTGGATAGGGAATAATCCCTTACGAATTGTTATTGATAAAGAATTAAAATTAAAATCGGAACTTAATATCTTTAATAAAGAAGCACCAACAATAATAATTGCTGACAATTCAAGAAAAAATGAAATACACAAAATATTATCAAAAAATATTGGCATTGAATTTGTTAACTTTTCTAATGATATTGGGAAACAATTATTTAATATTTTATATAAAAGAAATATTCAATCTATTATTATTGAAGGAGGGGGAAAAACCCTTTCTTATTTTATTGAAAATAATTATTGGGATGAAGCACGCATTTTTATTAATACAAAAAATATTATTGAAGGGATAAAAGCTCCTGTTTTTTCTACTAATAATTTTATAAAAGAAAAACAATTAAGCAACAGCAAATTGCTCATAATCAAAAATAAAGATTAATAATAACAAATTATGCAACAAGGTATAATTTAATTTCGTATTATTGAAAAGCTTTTGTAAATTTGATAATCATCACTTATAATAATCTGTATATAAATAGTTAATTAAACCCCATAATAAGATGAAATCGATAAAACTAAAAACAAGTTTATTAATCATTCCTCTAAGCTTTATTTTTCTTTCTATTATAGCATGTAGTCCTAAGCTATACGATACCGGTAAAAATTTCATGGACTCAGGGAATTACCAAGATGCCATATTGCAATTTACTAAACTTATAAAAGAAAAACCTGAATATGTTAACGCTTATCTTTCGAGAGCCAAAGCATATGAAAAATCAGAAGAGCTAGAAAAGGCTGCCGATGATTACAAAAGAGCTTCTGCCCTAAATACTAAAGACGAGAACATATTATTTAATGCCGGAAGGTTATATTACAAATTAGAAAATTACGAAAAAGCTATTAAAATGTTATCAGGGGCCACTTCTCTTGATAAAGAAATGAACAAAGCTTACGATTTAAAAATGATGTCGTACATTAAACTTAAAAAATATAATAAGGCATTACTTGAAAGCAATCATCTTCTGGAGTTAAACAAAACATTACACAATTATTATTGGCATGGGTATATTGCTGACAAATTAAAAATTTACAATTTAGCCGAAAATGATTTCAGAAAAGCTATTGAGCTAAGTGATAAAGATATTAAATCGCATATTGCTTTAGCCGATATTTTATACAAATCTAGCAAATTCGATCAATCTATTAATATTTGCAATAAAGCAATTAATATCGACTCTAAATGCAAAGATGCATATTGGATTAGAAGCAGAGCTTATAAAGAAAAATTCGATTACTCTAAAGCTATAGACGATTTATCGAAAGTTATAGTTATCGACAATAATAACGAAAAAGCATATTTTACCAGAGGATTATACTATCAGGAATTCAACCAACATCAAAGCGCAATTAATGATTTTAGTAAAGTATTATCATTAGATAGCGACAATGCTTTAGCTTATTTCTATCGTGCAAAATCAAACGAAGAAATTACTCAATATAAAAAAGCTATTTCTGATTATAAAAAATACATTTCGTTTACTAACGATAATGCTGATGCCAATGACAGACTTGCTCTTGTTAACAAACGATTATATGAATTAAATAGAGAAACAAATATTCCACAGTTAGTATTGTTAAATCAAAAAGTTAATAATAATATCTTAAACATAACTAAGGATGCAAAAAAAATCATTATTAAGGGACAAATAAATGATGAAAGCAATATTAAATATGCAAGAATAAATGGGAAAGATGTTAATTTTAAAGAAAACTCGGAAAATAACGAGTTTGAAATAACTATAAATGTCGAAAATAAAAACAACATTGCTGTTACAATTGCAGATGTCTATAATAATATTCTTGGAACAACATACAAATTAAACAAAACAGAAATTAATGCTCCTAAAGTAAGTTTGTTAGCTCCTTATGCTTCTTCGTCGGGAGAGATATACTTAGATATTGAAAATAACAAGTTATATATAGAAGGAAAAATTCAAGACGAGAGTTATATAAAAAATATAACTATTGATAATATGAATGCTAGCTATCCTAGCGACATAAAAAATCCCGAATTTTTTGCAACTATTAATATCGCAAATAAGAATAAATTTATTATCAAAGCAGAAGATGTTTACGGCAATATTACAAAACAAGAATTCAAAATAAATAGAGAAGCTTTAGCAATATCACAAGATAACCCAATGGGAAAAACATGGGTAATATTTATTGAAAATTCAAATTACGAAACTTTTGCTAGTCTTGATGGTCCTATTAAAGATATAAGCATGATGAAAGCAGCTCTTTCTAATTACAAGATTCATAATATTATTCACAAAAAAGATATGACAAAAATAGAGATGGAAAAATTCTTTTCTATCGAACTTCGCGATCTTGTTAGAAGCAATCAGGTTAATTCATTACTTGTTTGGTATGCCGGACATGGAAAGTTTATTAACGAAACTGGTTATTGGATACCTACAAATGCAAAAAGAGATGACGAATTCACGTATTTTAATATTAACTCATTAAAATCGTCGCTTCAATCATATTCTAATTTTATAACACATACATTAATAATAACAGATGCTTGTGAATCGGGACCAACATTTTACCAAGCCATGCGATCGATACCAAAAGACAGAGATTGTGGAGATTGGGAAGCAACAAAATTTAAATCATCTCAGGTATTTTCTTCTGCAGGTTATGAATTAGCTGTTGATAATTCACAATTTACTCGAACTTTTGCCAACACATTAAGAAACAATCCGAATGCTTGTCTTCCAATAGAAAATATTGTTTCGAAAGTTACGATTGCAGTTGCAAAAAGCGGGATACAAAAACCTCAATTCGGAAAAATAGCAGGACTAGAAGACGAAGGAGGAACCTTCTTCTTTATTTCTAAATAATAAAATTTACCTTATGAGAAATTCCAAATACCCAAATAATAAAAAAGTTATTCGCTTAATTAAGCGAATAACTTTTTTTTGTTTAATTACATTATTAAACATTAATACAACATATTCTCAGAATTACTATTTCGATTATTATAGTGTTCATGAGGGTCTATCGCAATCAAAAGTTTACGATGTTCTACAAGACGAACACGGATATCTATGGATTGGAACAAAAAGCGGAGCATCACGATTTGATGGTGTGTCGTTTGTAAATTATTCAACATCTGATGGATTTGCAGAAAATGCTGTAAGAAAGATATTTAAAGACTCAAAAAACAGAATCTGGTTTGGTCATACCGGAGGAGGCATATCAATAGTTTCTGATAAGCAACATTTTGTACATCCATTATCAAATATTATAAAAGGCGATATTACATCGTTTATTGAAGATAAAAAAGGAAGAATTTGGATAACAACTCATGGAGACGGATTATTTATTATTAAAAATCCCGAAGAACGAAATATATCAAAAATCTCGTACGAACAATATAAAGGTAAAAAATTAAGTGATATAATCTTTTCCAGCACTAAATTTAAAAACGATACAATATTCTTGATAACAGCTGCCGGAATTAAAAAATACGATGAAAGCAAAAATACATTTGAAAATTATTTCTTAAAAAACCTCTCAACATATTTTCAAATCACAACAATGCATGAAGATAACAAAGGCAATATATGGTTTGGAACATATCACGGAGGCCTTTATAAATATGATGCAAAAAGTAAAAAGATATCTATTTATGACTCACGTGATGGCTTAGCAAATAACTTTATTAGTACTATTGCTGAAGATTCTCAAGGAAATATATATGCCGGAACATGGGGCGGCGGTATTTCAAAATTCTCTGATAATAACATTACAAACTTTGATAAAAAAAATGGATTAAAAGATGTAGAAATAAGATGCATTAAAGAAGATATAGAAGGAAATATTATTATTGGAACAAATAGCCATGGAATAGCTATTTTCAAAGGAGAGAAATTTATTAATTTCACTAAAGAAAATGGATTATCGAACCCACAGGTTTTTGCTATCGAAAAAGACAAAGATGGAAATTACTGGTTTGGGACTAATTCGGGAATCACGGTTTATAATCCCAAGGCAAAAAATTTAGATAATAAATGCACATACTATAATCAAAATACTAATTATATTGGAAATCAAATACGGTTTTTAAAAAAAGATAATAATAATAATATTTGGATTGGGACAAGTGATAATGGAGTAACAAAATACGACATATCTGAAAAACGTTTTATATATAATCCTCGTATAAATCAATATTTTGGAAGAATACCTACAGTAAATGCATTGGTAATAGATTCGAAAAACATTCTGTGGCTTGGTTCAGCTGACGGCTTAATATTTTACAATATTAATACTATGGAATATGGACGTATTAGCCAAACAGATGGTCTTTCAGGAAACGACATTACTTCATTATTTGTTGATTCTGAAGACAACTTATGGGTTGGAGCTAGAGACAAAGGATTATGTTACATTAAAGATACAATAATAAAACAAATAGATTTAAATACTGTTTCAACGCCCAAATGTATAAACGAAGATAAAAATGGCAATATTATTATTGGAACAAGTATAAAAGGAGTAATAATCTACGATAGAACAAAAGTTTTAAAAGAATATAAAATAAAAGACGGACTTTTATCGAACCAAATTTCTTTGATAAATATTGATAATAATAATAATATCTTTATTGGGACAAATAAAGGTTTAAATAAAATTTCGCCCAATGGTATAATAACAACTTATACTCAAAAAAATGGATTTACAGGCATAGAAGCCTTAGATAATGCGACTTACAAAGATCAAAACAATCATATTTGGTTTGGAACGGTAGATGGGGTAATTAAATATCAGCCCGAATTCGAAACAACAAGTACTATACAACCTATTACAAACATTTCGCGTTTCAGAGTTAATATGGAAGATAGATTAATGACCAAAAATCTCAAATTAAAACATACCGAAAATTCTATTATATTTAACTATAACAGCATTTGCCTTGAAAATCCTAATGCCGTAAAGTATCAAACAAAATTAGTAGGTGCCGATAAAGATTGGCAACCGGTTACAACTCAAACAATGGCTAATTTTTCGTCGTTATCGGCAAACAAATATATTTTTCTGGTAAAAGCAAAAAACAGTTCAGGGCAGTGGAATACCGAACCTGTAAGTTATAGTTTTGTTATTAAACCCCCTCTTTATAAACGATGGTGGTTTATTTTATCTATATTAACTATTATTATTATATCAATAATAAGTTATATAAATAATCGAGAACGTAATCTTATTCGCGAGAAAAAGATACTTGAAGAAAAAGTTAAAGAGCGTACTGCCGAAGTAGTTAAAAAAAGTAATGAACTAGAGCAAAAGAATTCGGATATATTAGGAAGTATAAAATATGCTCGAAGAATACAAATGGCAATACTACCTCCAGATGTTCCATTTGAAAATACATTCGTATTTTTCCGTCCGAAAGACATTGTAAGTGGTGATTTTTACTGGATGGAAAGCTTTAAAGACAAGGAAATGTTTGCTGCAGTAGATTGTACGGGACACGGAGTTCCCGGAGCATTTCTGTCGATTATGGGACATTCTATGTTAACAAAAATTGTTAAAGAGTATGAGATATTAGAACCGGCAGAAATACTTAATCATTTGAATGCCGGCATTTCAGATGCTTTACATCAAAAAGATGATATGGAAGCCGGAATTATTAATGACGGAATGGATCTTGCTCTTGTTAGTTACGATAAGAAAAACAAAACTCTTGAATATGCAGGAGCATATAATCCATTAATTATTATTCGCAATGGAGAAATAATTGAAACAAAAGCAAATCGTTTTGCCATTGGCAGAAGCATATCTAAAGAAAAAAGAAAATTTACGAATCATAAATTCAAGATACAAAAAGGAGATACAGTTTATATTTTCTCTGATGGTTATGCCGATCAATTTGGTGGTCCTGACAATAAAAAATTCAGAAAAAAGAATATGCTCGCATTACTACAATCTATACAAGATATAGACATTAAACAACATGGGAAAGAATTAGAAAAATCTTTCTTTGAATGGAAAGGAGATTTAGAGCAAATTGATGATATTATATTTATTGGAAGAAGATTTTAATCTTTAATCTATAAAAAACGGATCACTTTAAAAAGTTGTGGAGAATCATTATAATCCAGGCTGAAAGCCCAATTTAATTTAGCCCGATGGCAACGCCTCGGGTTAAATTATAGATCATTTTGACGTCCTGAAAGGACAAGTTAATATTAGTCACTCCAACGATATTTTTCGTTATAATCAATACCATATTCTTCC
>Ga0190305_1000079_pt1 | contig 26423 bp, 25 predicted proteins | sample 48700723_MG_FD_161678 | JGI IMG/M metagenome (GOLD analysis project Ga0190305, IMG submission 161678) | Hydrothermal vent sediment bacterial communities from Southern Trench, Guaymas Basin, Mexico - 4870-07-2-3_MG | ecosystem: Environmental > Aquatic > Marine > Hydrothermal vents > Sediment ... | reverse complement strand
CCTCATGTTAGAATGGCTGGAAGAGAGATGGCAAGATTGCCGAGAATTCATGGCGAAGGTCCTCTGTTATTCAGAGCAAGAGCAGCACCTCAGGCAATAAAAGGTAGAAAAGCCCATGCTCCGGTACCAGAGAAAAATTTCACAAAATCAATAAATAAAAAAGAAAAAAAATTAGCTCTTTATTCGGCTTTATCTGCTTCAGCGAATAAAGAACTTGTTTTGAAAAGAGGACACAAAATAGAAAACTTAGAAGAAGTTCCTTTGGTTGTTGAAGATGAATTTGCCAAATTAAATAAAACTAAAGATGTCTATTCGGTTTTGAAAATTCTGGGTTTGAAAGAAGAACTTGACAGGGCAAAGAAGAAGAAAATAAGGGCCGGAAAAGGAAAAAGAAGGGGAAGAAAATATAAAAAGAAAAAGTCGGCTTTGATAATTGTTCCAGAAAAATGTGATTTGCAGAAAGCAGCCAGAAATATTCCGGGGATTGAAATTTCTCTCATTAAAAATTTGAATGTTGAAAAACTTGCTCCGGGAAATAATCCGGGAAGATTAACAATTTTTACAAAATCTGCCGTTGAGCAGTTAAATAAGTTTGAAATATGAGAGAAAAAAATTTTTGGGCATTGATAGATTATCCTGTTACAACGGAGAAGGCCGTCAGAATTGTAGAGAGTGAAAATAAATTAACTTTTCAATTAAAAAAACTGTCAACAACCAAAGAAGAAATAAAGAAAAGTTTTGAAGAAGAATTCAAGGTAAAAGTAGAAAAAGTGAATACTTTGATAGATAGAAAAGGGAAAAAGAAAGCAATAATAAAATTAAAAAAAGAATTCTCCGCGGGAGATATTGGCGTAAAATTGGGAATTATTTAATTCTTACTATACTTATGCCCAAACTAATTTTAAATATAGAAAATGACAAATTGAAGGAAGAAGTAAAAACCATGATTTCAAAAATTGATTATCCTTTGAGATTTGAAAATATAAATATATCGACAAGTTACAAGACGGATTTTTTGAGCGGAGATGCCGACAAAAACATGGAGATTTTAATAAATCCGGAAAACAAAATTCTTGAAAATAAATTTTTGTTTCGCGGTTTTTTTGCGAGATTTATTTTTCTCCTGATAAACGAAAAGGAGGGGTTGAATATGGAGATTAAGGAAAAATTGGAGTTGCCAGAACTCGTTGAATTTGTGCAGAATTTTTTTGCGGATTATAAAGCGGTTAGATATGGATTTAAAGTTGATATGCACAGGTTTTTTCTTGAAAAAATCTCAAAGAAAATTTACAAAAACGAAAAAATCTCAAAAGAGGATTATTTGGAATTTTATTCTTTTTATCTGATTTTCAAAAAAATGGGAGAAGAAGGAGAGATAAAAGCTCTTCTTGAGACAATAAAGATGGAAGGGTTGGATAGATTATTGAAAGAAGTGGAAAAATTAAATTATCCTTACTTTTTTGGAGATGAAAATTTGAAAAAAGAATGGATAGAAATTTTTGACAAAAAATGAGCCCGGGAGGATTTTCATCAACTTTTTCGAATATGCTTTTTAAAGGAGATTTTGAACCCCCAACACCTGGATCCGAAGTCCAGTGCTCTATCCAGTTGAGCTACGGGCCCATAAATTTAAACCATTTAGAAATTCTTATATAAATTTATGCACTGGGCGGATAATTTTGCAAAACAGGTTGTTGAGAGTAGAAACAAAGAAGAATATGTTGTTGAAAGCGGAATCACTCCTTCCGGAATTGTTCATATAGGAAATGCCCGGGAAATTTTAACTCAGTATTATGTTTATCTTGGAATTTTAAAATTGGGCAAAAAAGTCAAATTTCAATACATCTGGGACGATTTTGACAGGTTTAGAAAAGTTCCAAAGGGAATACCGGCCAAATTTGAAAAATATATTGGAATGCCATTAACAAAAATTCCCGATCCATTCGGCTGTCACAATTCCTATGCCGAACATTTTGAATTCAAATTTATGGAAGAAATTTTGCAATTGGGCATAAAGCCAGTCTATCTTTCTGCAAGCAAATTGTATGAAAAAGGAAGTTTTACAGAAAATATAAAACTCGCTTTAGAGAAGACGGAAAAAATTATGAAAATTCTAAATAAATTCAGACTTGAACCTTTACCTGAGGATTGGCTTCCGGTAAATCTGTATTGTGAAAAATGCTGGAAGGATTGCACAAAAATAAAATATCTTGGTGGTTATAAAATATCTTACAAATGTGATTGCGGATTTGAGAATGAAATTGATTTTAGGAAAACCAGAATAATTAAACTGAAGTGGAGAGTGGATTGGGCTTCAAGATGGGCTTACTTTAAAGTTGATTTTGAAAGTTCGGGAAAAGAACATAAATCAAGAGGAGGTAGTTGGGACACTTCGGTTTTAATATCAAAAGAAATTTTTGATTATAAACCACCTATTGGACCTATGTACGAATTTATTCATCTGAAAGGACAGAAAGAAAAAATGTCAAGTTCTGCGGGGAATATTGCAACAATATCCCAATTGCTAAAAATTTTTGAACCCCCCATTATCAGATTTCTCTATACCCAGAGATTGAACAAAACAATTTTCATTCCGTTTGACCTCGATATATATAGAATATACAATGATTTTGACAAATCAGAAAGAATTTATTTTGGATTGGAGAAGGGAAGCGATGAACTTAAAAGAAAGTATGAATTAAGTAAAATAGAAGATTATGAAACTTGTCCAAAAAGAATCTCTTTTTCTGAGCTAACTTTTCTTGTTCAATTTATATCGGAAGAAAAATTAAGAAACTATATAAAAAATCTGATGAAGTCAAGAGGAATTGAAATGACAAATCTTGATTTGGATTTATCTTTGGAGAGAGCCTCTAGAGCAAAGTACTGGATAGAAAACTATGCTCCGGAAGAAGTAAAAATAAAATTGAGTTCTGAAAAAATAGATTTGACAGAAGAACAAAGAGAGATTCTAAAAAAATTTATTAAAATTATCAAAAAACCAATTTCAACAGAAGAATTGCAAAAACAGATTTTTGAATTATCAAAGGGAAAGGAAATTTTTGAACTTTGTTATCGGGTTTTAATTGGAAAAACTCATGGACCAAAACTGGCGATGTTAATAGATGCAATTGGGAGAGAGAAAGTTATTGAGAGATTGTCCAGTATTTAGCATTTTTATAATAAAAATTACGGTTTTTAATTTATATTCTAAAAAAATCAAGAAAACCAAACTTTCTGTTTTTTCATAAAATATCTAACCGGATTGGTTAACAAAAACTTTTGCTATTGAATAATCTCTGTTTTTCTTGGAAAGTATGTATTTAATTTCTATTTTTTCTTCATTTACTTTAAATTCCTTTGCTATCTCTGACTTCAGTGATTCTTTGGTTGGCGTAGGCATACCTGGATGCGACACTTTAATTTGCATTTCTATTCGGTTTAAAAACGGATTATCAATTTTTTTGAGCGTCTCCATAATTAAATTAATTATTTCTTATAATTATAAATATTCTTATTTCTTTACGGAAAAGAAAATTTTTGTTTTTTCAAGTAATTTCAACCAGAAATCTTAACTTTTGAATGCCTTATCACCTTTCCATTTAACAAATATCCGGATTGGAATTCTTCCAGGATAACTCCCTCCTCTTTATCTGATTTTTCTTTTAGCAAAACCTCATGATAATAAGGGTCAAACTTCTTTCCAACTGCCTCAATTTTTTTCAAGCCAAAAGTTTTTAGTATTTTTAGAAAATTTTTGTAAATTAATTCCAGACCTTTTAAATCTTCTTTATTTTTCATTGAAGCCAAACTTCTCTCAAAATCATCCAAGATTACCAATAATTCTTTTATCAACTTTTCATTTGCCTGTCTGATGAATTCTTCTCTCTCCCTTAAAACTCTTTTTTTGTAATTGTCAAAATCTGCCTGCAAATATTTTAACTGTTCCAAATAAGTTTCTGCAAGTTTTTTGGCCTCGGAGAGTTCTTTTTTCAGTTTTTCTTTAGATTTTTTCTTTTCTTCGGGCATAAAATTTAACTAAAATTAAAACTATTAACTTTTTTTAAGATTTTTTCCAGTTCAAAACCCAAAATTTTTCGGTTTCTGACGACGAACTCTCCATCTATTAAAACATCGGAAACAACTCCATTAAACGAATAAATTAAATTGGAGATGATATTGTAGCGGGGATTAAGAAAAATATTATCTTTGTCTATCAAAACAAGATCTGCTTCTTTTCCAGTTTCAATACTTCCCACAACCTTTTCAATTCCGAGAGCCCTTGCTCCATTTATTGTTGCAGAATCAAAAATTCTTTCGGCATTCATTGCATCAACATTGTATTTTATTCTTTGTAGTAAAACTCCAAATTTCATTTCTTCAAACAGATTTAAATTATTGTTACTTGCAACAGAATCCGTTCCAATGCATAAATATTTTAATTCTTTTGCTGGGCAGATTCCGCTTGCCAGTTTCGCATTTGAGCATGGGTTATAAGCGATAAAACCCTTTTTTTTATTTAAAATTTCAATTTCTGCCTTGTTTAGATATATTCCGTGAGCTCCTACAAATCTGTTTTTTAGTAAACCAAGATCTTCAAATAAAATCAAAGGTCTCTTCCCCCTTTGTTTTATACATTCATTTACTTCTTTCTCCGTTTCTGATAAATGAATGTGTATTGGCAAATTATATTTCTCCGCGAGTTTTGAACTTTTAACCAATAATTCGTCAGAACATGTTTCTGAAGAATGAGGGGTTACGCTTGGTTTTATTTTCTCATTTTTCAAGGAAAGAATCTTATTAATTTCTTTTTCTTCTTTTTCTATCTCCGCATCTGTTTTGTCTGGATCAAAAAAATCAAACATTGCGCAACCCAGAAAACATCTCATTTTAGATTTTTTGGCAGCCTTTGCAATATTTTCTGTAAAAAAGTACATATCATTAAAACATGTTGTTCCCGTGAGCAACATTTCTCCCATTGCAAGCAAACTTCCATAATAAACCATCTCTTCATTTAATTTTGCTTCTCTTGGCCATATTTCTTCTTTCAACCATCTCTGCAAATTTTTATCATCGGAAACTCCCCTAAAAAGATTCATTGGTATATGGGTGTGGCAATTTATCAAACCAGGAATAACAATTTTATTTGAACAGTCAATCACTTCATCTTTTTTACTTATATTGTTTCCAATTTCCAGTATTTTATCTTCTATCAAAATATCCCGATTCTCCAAAATTTCTCTTTTTTCATTCTGCGTCACAATAAATCTGCAGTTCTTAAGGAGCATAAGTTATTTAAAATTTTGTATTTAAAATTGTGGGAAATTTTGTCCATAATTGAGCATTTCCAGTGATGGAAAAAAATCCCTACAATCATTGAAAAAGATAATTTTAGCCGATAATCAAGGAGGGATATTTTATTTGTCTATAAAAATCTCATAGCTTCCAGATTCATGGGAGCATAACTCTCGATGCCGAATATTTTATTGATCGCTCCCGCCAGATTTAAAGCCTTGGAAGGCTCGCCGTGATTAACCAGAATTCTCTTCGGTTTCTCTTTCAAATGTCCAATAAAATTTAAAAGCTGTTTTCTATCAGAATGTCCAGAAAGACCATCCAACGTTTTAACTTCCAGATTTATTTCTATTTTTTCTCCATTGGATAATTCAACTTCTTTGTATCCTTGTTGTATTTTGTTTCCAAGAGTGCCCTTTGCCTGATAACCAACAAAAATTAAGGTATTTTTTTTATCTGAACCGAACTTCTTTAAATATTCTATAATTGGACCTCCGTTTATCATTCCAGAAGTTGCAATAACAATATACGGTTTTTCATCGCTTAAAACCTGTTCTCTCTCTCTGTAACTTGCAATATGTATAAATCTTTTTGATTCGAAAGGATTTTTGTTTTCTTCAATAATCTGTTTTTGTAAACTATGGGCCAGATATTTTGGATAAGTTGAATGAATCGCACTTGCATCATATATCATTCCTTCTATATAAATCGGAACATCTATATTATACTTTTCTAAAATTACCATCAATTCCTGACCTCTTCCAACGGCAAAGGAAGGAATTAATACTTTTCCTCCTCTTTTAATGGTTTTTTCTATGGTAGATATAAATTCTTTTTCCGCATCTTCTAATCTGGGTGTCAAATCATTTGGTCCTCCATAAGTGCTTTCTATTATCATGCCTTCGCATCTTAAAAACTGGGTGAAGGCTGGATCGAGAAGATTTGAAACAGAATATTTTATATCTCCCGTGTAGATTAAATTTATTTTTCCATTCGCTATATTGAAATGAGATATGGCGCTTCCGAGAAGATGCCCCGCATTTTCAAAAATCAATCTTACATCAGAAGTAATGTCCGTAACTTCTTTATATTTCAGAGGAATAACATTTTTTATCATCTTTTTTACATCGGAACTAGTATACAAACTTTTTCCCATTTCTTTTTGTGTTAACTGAATTGTGTCAACCTGTAACAAGGCGGCAAGTTCTCTTGTAGGTTCTGTGCAATAAACGGGACCTTTATATCCCATCTTATATAAATAAGGTATAAAACCACAATGATCTAAATGCGCATGACTTAAAACTATTGCATCAAGAGAATCTATATCAAAATCTGGCGGAATGATTGGATATTGATCCTCTCCCGTTGCTCCAGTTGAGAGACCACAGTCAAGCATAATATTTGAATTTGGTGTTTGCATCAAAAAACAACTTCTGCCGACTTCCCTGCCGCTTCCCAAAGATAAAATTCTTAAATATTTTGTTTCTTTTGGTTCTGTTAGGTATATTTTTTTTCCAATACTGTTTAAAAATCTTTTCCTGTATTTTGATGATTGATATAGAGTCTTTCTAATGACTTCTACATGATTTGATTTTGGAGTAGCAACTCTTTGAACAAGTGGAATCCAGAAAGTTTCTTTTTTAATTCTTCTGACTATCTCTCCCTGCTCGCCTATAGCAATTTGAGGATATCTGACATTTATTGTAACTTTTGAAAAATCCGGCTCAAAATAAATATCTGATATTTCTGCTTCCGGCGGAATAATTTTCTTAATTTTTGAAATAGTTTCATCTGTTGGAGGCAGGGTATCCGGTTCTATTCTTACTTCTATCCTTTTTTTTATTTTTTCCACTATCTCCCTGATCTTTTCATTTTGAGTTAGAAAAAAGTTCTTGTTTCTCGTATAGACAACAATTTTGCTGCCCTCATAATGAATTCTTGCATCCGTTAATTCAGGAAGATTTTCCTTTACTATTTTTAGATAGTCCATCTTAATCTAAACTACCGTAACACGGTTTATAATAGATATATAAACCAGTTGAAAACCGTGAAAAATACGGAGAGTATAATATAATTATCTATTAAATTATTTAAATAAAAAATTTAAATAAAAATATAGAAACCAAATTCTTATTCTGGAAATGCTGTTTAAGAAACAATTATAAATCTGGTTTTCTGAGGATAATAAGAAGAGAAGCCGGATAACTCCATAAACTATGTTATATCTGGCAATGTATTAAATCTATATAAATTAATTTCATCCAGCCCAATTCAAGATATAAATTATTAATTTTTAAGAAGATTTATGTATAGCAAAAAAATTGACGGGGATAACATCGCAAAAGCGCATTCTTTAAATTTAAGAATCTCTGTTAAAAATGCAAAAGTTGTTTGCAAATCTGTGAGAGGCATGTATTTGAAAAAAGCCAAAAAATTCTTAGAGGACGTTTTAAAAGAAAAAAGAAGCATAAATGGAAAATACTATTCGAAAACAACGAAAGAGGTTTTAAATATTATAAAGAGTGCGGAGAAAAATGCCGAATTCAAGAACTTGGATACAGATAATATGTACATCCTGCATATTGCCGCTCTGGACGGAACACATATGTACAGAAGAAGAAGAAAATATAGATTTGGAACAAAAATTAAATCCGCCCATCTTGAAGTTATTTTGAAAGAAAAAACCAAAAAATTGGAAGAAAAGAAAATAGAAAAAAAGGCGAAAAAGATTGGTAAAGAAGAAAAAAGGCAGGAGAAGGAAATAAAAGAACAACCAGAAGAAAAAGAGAGATCTGAAGAGACAGAAAAATCAAATCAGGAGAAGGAAATAAAAGAACAACCAGAAGAAAAAGAGAGATCTGAAGAGACAGAAAAATTGAAAGTTGAAAAAAAGGAACAAATCAAAAAAGAAAACTAAAAACTTCTGTTTTTTCTTTGAAATTTTAAAAACAGATAATAAGCCAAGACGATAAGTTTTATATAAAGATTTAAATTGATAAATATTATGTTCGGAAGCATATATGATACTGTAGGATTTTTAATCTTCATGGTATTCTTATTCTTATTTCCAAGAATGATGTTGTATCAAATTCTAACTTTGTTGAATGCAAAAGTTCAGAGTTATGAAGAAATGACAAATAAAGCGCAGAAAATTATAATTAAGAAAATTGACAAAAAAACAAAATTGACAAAAAAACAATTGAAAAACAGCCTTGACAGAATAATGGAATACTTTGTTGTGGAACCTGATTCTGTTGATCCAAATGGAATTGCAAAAAAAATTCGGTATATTACAGACAGGCATGATAAAAAATTAGATCTGTTTGTTGATGACATCTCTTTCGGTATTTCTGCAGATGAAAAAAAGAATTTATCCGCAAGCATAACCCATACTATTAGTTTGTATAAGGTAACAAAAATTATTAAACATTATATTGAATTAATAAAGCAGACAAAAAATTTCCAGATAGGAATGATTCTGCAGATGCAACTTCCCTTTATTGATAAACAGATGAAGGCTCTTTATTCTTCCGTACCGGCTTTTGTTCAGGGTTTGTGCATAGGAGATTCGATAGGTCCTCTTTACGCTGCAAATTTAATCGGGGATGCGAAAACAAAAAAAATATCTGAAGGAACTGTTGTTGCAAATAAAAAAATAGACGGAAAAGAAGTTTTTATTTTAAAAGCAGACGGACCCGGAGCAAATCTTGGAAATATTGACGAAGCAATTAGAAAAATTGTATCAAAAAATAAAATAGACAAAGTTATAACCATAGATGCTTCCGGTGCTCTTGAAAGCGAAAAAACAGGCAGTGTGGCGGAGGGAGTGGGTTTTGTAATGGGAACGAGAGGAGCGGAAAGATTTTTTGCGGAAACTTTCCTTACAGAAAAAAATATTCCGGTTGATGGAATAGTAGTTAAAATGAAGCAGGAGGAGGCGCTGATGCCAATGAAAAAAGAGATTAAAAATGCTTTGCCTCTTGTTGATGAAGCAGTCAGAAGATCTTTAAGAGAAGTAAAAAAGAAAGCCATTATTGTTGGGGTTGGTTTAACCATTGGAGTTGGAAATAATAAAAAAGCAGCAAAATTGGCAGAGGAAAAAATAGATAAATATAACAGAAAAGTTGAAAGGGAGAAAAAAGAGAAGGAAAAACAGAAAGGATTTTTGAATAAATTGTTTGGCCAGTAGTATTTTATTACTATTTTTTAGTTATAAATATATTATGTGTGCAAAAATTAGAGGAGAGGATAAAGAAAGTGAAATATATAGTGATATTTCCTTATTAGCTTCAAGATGGCCTAATTATGGCTGGACAAAAGTAAAATCAACCCTAAAAGACCCAAACAACCTTTTTCAAAAAATAGATGGTATTTTTGGTATAGATAGAGGAAAGGATTACTTTGAATGTGATAAACGCCATTATCTTCTTATCGAATTTAGCAAAAACTCCTATTTTGAAAAAATAGACGCCTATTTAACTAAATTAGAAAGTTCAGAAACTATTGAAGAAAAATACAATTGTTTGGATTATCTTAGAAATTTTGTTTTACATTTTTTGTCAACTTGGAATAAACATACTCATGATAGCAAGATTTCTATATTGTATAAACTAGAAGAATATAAAGAGATGAAAAAGATATCCTCAGAAATTTGTGAAGAAGTATATAATTGTTTATCTATTAAAGATTATCATCCAAACATAAAAGATCTTTCAAATAAATTAGAAAAGCTAAAAGATATTTGCAGTCTGTTACCAGAGAAATGCGAAAGTAAAATAAGGCAACTTGATAATCCTGCTGAAGAACTCATTCATTGCTACAGAGTAAAATTTGCATCTAAAGATTACGATACAGTGATTGGTATTTTAGATGGAAGTATAGAATTACCTTTTATGATAAAATATGTCCAAGATAAAAAGCCAGAACTTGCTTATTTAAAATATTCTGGATATTCAGAGGGCGACCATAAAAAAAGTAGAAAGATAAATGAAAAATCTTCTACATTAGAGTTATTTGAGCTAAAAGAAAAAATAGAAGATAAAAATGTATTGATTATAGATGATAGTATTTCTACAGGTAGAACATTGAAAAAGATTATTGATTTTTTAAAACCTTTAATGGAAGAAGGAAAACTTACAGCTACTTCTGTTGAATATCTTAAGTCAAAAAACAAAAAAAGGTACATTATTGCTTTTGAGAGAAATATAGATGCTGTGATAATACCTTCAACATTTACCAGAGAGATATGGAAATCTGATATAGAAAGGAATCTAAATATTTATGGGATTTAAAGTGTTTATTTTAATTTTTAATCTAATTTATGGTACACTTGAAAAGGCAGGAAATGCCGAAATTCTGGCCGTTGGGAAGAAAAAAGAAGAGATTTGCCTTTGTCCCTGTTCCAGGTCCGCACAAAAAAAAGGAATGCATTCCCTTAGCCGTGATTGTAAGGGATATTTTTAAACTCTGCGAAACTGGAAAAGAAGCAAAGAAAATAATCAAAAATAAGGAAATTTTGATTGATGGTCGTGAAATTACTGAGGAGAAATTTCCAGTTGGATTGATGGATATTTTAACGATTAAGAAGACAAAAGAAAACTATTTAATTCTTCCATCAAAAAAATCTTTTGAATTCAGAAAAATTAGCGAAAAAGACGCAGAATATAAATATTGCAAAATTATTGGAAAAAGGATGCTGAAGAAGGGGATGCAACTGAATCTGCATGATGGAAGGAATATTTTGCTGCCCAAAGAAGAAAAAGACAAATATTATGTTGGAGATACCCTGAAAATTTCTCTTAAAACAAAGAAAATTAGTAAAGTTATTCCGTATAAAGAAGGAGCAGATGTTTTGATTATTAGAGGCAAAAACAGAGGAATAAAAGGAAAAATCAAAGAAATTATTTTAAAAAAAGATTTGCAGGGTCAGAGAGTTAAAGTTGAAATTAATAAGGAAGATAAAATTTTCAAGAAGGATTTGGTTTTTGTAATTCCCAAAGAGTTTTAAGGATTATCTCTTTTATATATTTATTATGGAACTTGACAAATTAGAGAAAGGCACATTTTTAGTAACTTTACAGGCGATAATATACAACCCAAAAACAAAAAAGATTTTAATAGGTAAAAGAGAAAATGACCCTCATGTACCACAATTATCTTGGAGTTTTATTGGTGGCCGGGCCCATTATGATGAACTTGAAAAATCTGTTAAAAAGATTGTAAAAGAAAAAGTTGGTTTGGATGTTGAAGTTGGAAAAGTAATTCACGCAAAAACTTACCCAGAACACAGAAAAATTATTTCAATATATTTTACCACCACTTACCAGTCTGGAGAACCTGAACTGAAATCACAATATTTTGTTGAACTAAGATGGATTAAACCAACAGAAATAAAAAAATATTTCACAACATCAATTCACCCAGAAGTTTATAAATTTATGAAAACTCTTGAAAAATCTTAAATAGGTCTAATAAATATCTGGTAGTATTATGAAAGGAAAAATTTTTCTAATTTTATTAACTGTTATTTGTTTAATACATATTGCTCTAGCAGATGGATGTGTATTTGTTCCAGACTATTACGAGCATGTTTATCTTCCTTCTCAAAAAGCAGCAATTTTCTGGGACGGGATAAATGAAACCATGATTTTATCTACAAGGATAGGAACTGAGAATTTAACAAATCTTGCTTGGATTATACCCCTCCCATCAAAAATAAAACCAGAAGTTGAAAAAGGAGATATTCATATATTTTATGATTTAGCTGATTTATTTACTCCTAGAAGAGAAAAAGGCGGTTGGGATATATTAGGCGTAGCTCATATCCAAGAAAAAGGAGGAGTTCAAGTTATAGAAGAAAAGAAAGTTGATATTTATGACATCACAATTTTAAAGGCAACAAATGCCTCTGCTCTCGTTGATTGGTTAAATAGACATGGCTATATCGTTCCAGAAACTTCTGTACCAATTTTGCAGGAGTATTGTAATAAAAAAGATTTCTATTTTATTGCTAATAAAATTAATTTGGCAAACAAGTATGAAAATTTAACAATTACAGAGACGGATAGAAAATGTGCAAGATATATCCATACTCTTCCTCACTACTATTATCCTAACTTTCCAGAAGAATATACAAGGCAATATCTAGAAGGCATAATGAAATATAAAAAGGAATGTGAAAATGCTTCTCTTCAAGCAGTAAAAATTCTTGTTGAATTAAAACAAGGAATAGCAACTCCTTTAAAGTTTACATTTCAACCAGAAAAACCATTTTACCCATTAAAAATATCGAGTATAAATGAAGGGGGAACAAATATAAGTGTTTATGTATTTTCAGAAACGCCGGTAAAGGACGAGAAAAATATTTTATCTATTCGCAACATGATCAAGTTGGAAAGATATTGGAGAGAGAAGTACAACCTAACAAATGAAAAATATGTAACTTTATTAAAATATGAAGGTGACTTAAAAGGCTTAAATGAAGATTCTTTCTTCATTCCAACAAGATACGAACCAAAGTTAAACCCAAACTATGTTCCTCTGAATGAAAGAATTTTGGGTTTACTTGAAGTTATAATTTTTATTTTAATATTTTTAGTTCCTTTTTCTCTTTTAATTATAATGCCTCCATTTATTATAGGTTACTTAATTAAGAAGTGTTCCAATAAAATCAAAAATAAAAAACTTTATTATCTCCCCTTGCTACTTTCTATACTTGGATGCCTTGCTCTTTCTCTAAAAATACCGTGGCCTTTAATTCCGATTATATGTATAAGTTTATTGGATGGATTTTACACCGCATATAAAAATTCAAGAAAAAAGATTTGGGTAACTACTTTATTAGCTCTAATTGTTTGTGTAGGAGTTCTCATTTTTGTGTGAAATTTCGCAGCATCACACTTTTTAAAAATTTATCTTTATTTTATGAAATTCAAACTCTCAACAAAAGGTTTCAATGACGTAATTGATATTACTGACAAAGTTCGGGAAATTGTAAAAAATTCAAAAATTGAGGACGGAATCTGCTTAATTTTCTGCCCTGGTTCTACTTGCGCAATAACAACAATTGAATTTGAAGGAGGAGCGATAAACGATTTGAAAAGAATTCTGGAAAAAATTGCCCCGATGAACAGGGATTATGAACACTGCAAAAAATGGGGTGATTGCAACGGTTACGCTCATATAAGGAGCGCTTTACTTAAACCGAGTTTTTGCTGTCCAATTGAAAATGGCGATTTGGTTTTGGGAACCTGGCAGCAGATTATTTTCATCGATTTTGACAATCGGCCGAGAGAAAGAGAAATTATTGTTAAAGTTGTTGGCAGATAATTATCTATTTTAGTTACTCCCTTTTTTATTATATCAAATTTTTTAATTTCTTAATAATAAAATTATGGATACTAAAATAGGAAATGTAAATTCCAGAAAAATATCTGCAGGAAGCGGAATTATAGATATCTATCTTGATAAAGAGATTTCAGAATATTTTGATAGATTAGCACCGCTTTTTTTACCAGATAATTTTTTTTCAAATAAAGTAAGACAAGAAAAGAAATTTAATATTTATTGTTTTAAAGGACCTAAAAAATTTGAATATGATCTAAAAAATTTTTTGATACAAGGTAACTATTCTACAAGACAATTAGCTTTGGACACAATAATGTTAACTTCTTACTTAGGAGAAGTGTTAAATATAGAAGATGCTTCTTACTCCTTCCATTCTTCTGCAGTTTCAGATGGAAAAAATGTAATTTTAATGACAGGTCCAGCAGGTTCAGGAAAAACAACCACTTTAATTAAAGCATGTGGAGATGGGCTTAATCTTTATTCTACCGACAGAACAGTTATTAAAGATGATTTGGCAGTAGGAGGTACTAAATATTTGTTAATGAGAGAAGGCACACTTAATTATGATTTTAAAAAAAGTTGCGACTACATTATTATAAATCCTGAATCAGGACCTTGGGATAGAATAGTAGGAATTTTACCTGAAAATATGGGAATATCTGTTGATAATCAAAAAAGAAAAATTAGAAACATAGTTCTTTTGAGGAGGGGAGATCATGATTTAAAGAAATACACTTTGAAAAAAGATACCGCGCTCTTACGATTATATGAAAGTTTATTGCATTTTGTAGATGTACATCCAAATATGATATTGGGACAAAAAGAGCCAATACCTCATTTTTTACAAAATAGCTATAGAAAAGAAATTTTAGAGTATGCCGAGTATTTAATAGATGAAATACCCATTACAATTTTAGCTGGAAATATAGACGAAATATCTAATGAGATTGTTAAGATGATAAAATATGAATAGAATAAACAATTTTAAAATAGAGGAAATTATTAAAGAAATAAAAGAAATAAAATCTAAATCTATCTATTTATATGGTAGTTGGTTAAGATGCAATCATAATCCAAATTCTGATATTGATATTTTAGTTGTTATTGATAATCCAAACATTAATTTTGGGTTATTTAAAAAATTAACTAAAGAATATCCAAAAATTGATTTAACTATTGTTAGAGAAGAAGAATTAAAAAATTGTGCTCATGGAGGCTTCAATAGATTTTATTATTTTAATGTTTATTACTCTTCAATTTTGGTTTATGGTGAAGATTTAATCTCAAAACTTTATACCCCTATGACTACACCAAAACATGCACTTTGGAGAGTACAATGCGTAGCACAGAGATTAAGAGGGATAAAATACAATAAAATAAAAGAAGAGGAATTTAATTTTTGGATTAATAAATTTAAAAAATGGATTAAACTATGTATTTGTGAATACCTATTAATTATAGAAGGTATTTATACAACTGATCTCGACGAAGCAATTGAAATATTCCAGAAAATGTATTGGAAAATAAAAACAAATGGATTAGAACAATTGCTGGAGACTTATGAGAAATTGCAGAACTTGTTCTTAAAAAATATGGAAGAGAAAAATAGAGTCAGAAATGGTGTTTTCATTGTAGTTCTAAACAAAGATAGGAAGATATTAATGTTGGAGAGGAATGATGGCTTTGGATGGGAGTATCCTAAAGGCGGGTTCGAATTGAATGAAACTTTTTCTGAATGTGCGAGAAGAGAATTAAAAGAAGAAACAGGAATTAAAAAAGTTCAAGCTATGTATCTTACACCTATTGTAACTTCTTTTAAATTTCCTACAGAAGATATGAATCAAATTAGAGTATATAGAGGTATTATTGTGCATACAAATGAACAGCCTTTTCAATTGGACCCTTTCTTTTCCAATTTTAGATGGATGGATTTTGAAGAAGCTTTAACTAAAATGTCTTGGGCTTCCTATAGACAATCTCTTAAAAAATTAAAAAAATGGTATGATTGTTTTAATAAAAATTTTGAAGGAATAAAAAACTATTTCAAAATATGATTTTATTTATTTGGTGAATAAATTATGCAATTTGGAAAAGAGCAATATCCTTTTAGAACTTTGGAAAAAATTGGTTTTAAAAGAAATAAATGTAAGATCTGCGGAAAATATTTCTGGAGCAAAAAAGTTAGAGATTTCTGTGATGATGATGAATGCAGAATAAAAGCCGGTTTGCCAAGATATGGATTTATTCGGAATCCCGTTGGAGAAAAGCAAAATTACTATCAGGCATGGAAGACTTTTGTTAAAATTTTTAAAAAATTTAATCATACTCCGATAAAAAGATATCCTGTTTTGGCGAGATGGAGAGATGATGTTTTTTTTGTTGAGGCCTCAATATATGATTTCCAGCCTTATTGCGTTTCTGGAGAAGTTGAGCCTCCAGCAAATCCCTTATTGGTTCCGCAATTTTGCCTCAGATTTAATGATCTGGAAAATATAGGAATAACTGGCAGACATTATTCCGGATTTGTAATGGTTGGACAACATGTTTTCAATAAACCAAATAATTTTATTTATTTCAAGGATGAAGGCATTTTTTATATTTATAAATTATTAACGGAAGGATTTAAAATTCCCGAAGAGGAAATTTTTTTTCATGAGGATTCATGGGAAGGCGGTGGCAATGCCGGACCCTGCATTGAGTTTTTTGTTCAGGGCTTGGAATTGGGAAATCAGGTATATATGCAATACAAAAAAATTTCAAACAAACTTGTTGAATTGGAGACAAAAGTTATTGATATGGGCGCTGGTCTGGAAAGATTTCCATGGATTCTGAACGGAACAAAAACGAGTTATGAAGTTGTTTTTCCAGAGGTTTTAAAATATCTTAATCAGTTTAATTTAACAGAAAAAGAAAAAATAATACTCGCAGACCATACGAGAACTTTATTGATCGCATTATCAGATAATGCTTTGCCTTCCAATGTTTCTGGAGGATATAATTTAAGAAAAATTTTGAGAGAATGTTTTTCAATTCTCAGAAAGAAAAATTTGAATATTGTTCTCAGTGAATTAATGAAAATCCATTCAAGAGAATTCAGGATATACCCAGAATTAAGAAAAGCAAATTTTAATTTTATTGAAGATGTCTTGAAAGAGGAAGAAAGAAAATATAAAGAAACAATGAAAAATGCAATAAACATCGTTAAAAAAACAGAGACTTTTGATGCAGAAACCTTAAAAAAATTATATCAGTCTCATGGAATTACCCCGGAGATAATTAAAGAAGTCAAACCAGAAATTAAAATTCCAAAAAATTTGGAATTTTCAAAGAAGATAAAAAAGAAAGAAGAGAAAAATCTTTTTGATTTAACAAGTTTACCAGAAACAGAGAAATTGTATTATAAAGGAAAAACAAGAACAACGGCTAAAGTCTTGAAAATATTGAATGATTATGTTGTTTTAGATAAAACAGTTTTCTATCCGAGAAGCGGAGGTCAGGATTATGATCTGGGATTTATTGGAAATCATAGGGTTTTGGAAGTTGTAAAACAAGGAAATATAATTTTGCACAAAATTGAAGGAAAATTAAAAGAGGGAAAACTTGTTGAACTTGTTGTTGATGAGGAGAGAAGGAAACAACTGATGCAACATCATACTTCAGCTCACATCATAAACGGTGCTGTGAGAAGAATCCTTGGAGAACATGCTCAGCAGGCGGGAGCAGAGAAAAAAGTTGACAAAGCGCATTTGGATATTTTCCATTACAAAAAAATTTCAAATGATGTTGTTGAGAAAATAGAAGAATTAAGCAACACCTGTATTAGAGAAAACAGAGAAATTTTAGTCAACTGGATGAATAGAACCGAAGCAGAACAAAAATATGGTTTTGAAATTTATCAAGGTGGCGCTGTTCCCGGAAAAGAACTAAGAATTGTTATAATTAATGGTTCGCAAAATCAAATTTCAAGGGGGGGATGTGCCCCCTCTTTCGACTGGGATGTCGAAGCATGTGGAGGTTTGCACTTAAAAAATACAGAAGAAGCAGATATCATAATAATAAATGGTGTAAAAAAAATTCAGGATTCTGTTTTAAGAATAGAATTTTTGGCGGGAGAGGCGGCAAGAAATTATTTGAGAAAAATGGAAGAAATTTTAAAAGAGTGTGCTGAAATTTTGGGTTGTGGGGAAGATCAAGTTTTTGATAAGGCAAAAGAATTGTTTGAAATCTGGAAAAAAATGAGAAAGAAGTAGGATTTGCAATTAATTTTTCATTCAGTTATTCGAGAGATAAAACAAAAAATAAACTTTTCATATTGCTTCAACAATCCTATTTTCAGAGAAAAAATATCTTTTCATTAACTTTAATATTAATTTCTTTTTTAGATATGGATGCGGGCATAATTGGGTTCATTGTCTTTATTCTTGTGTTGAGTATTGTTGTTTATCTTAAAAAAGATAAAATAGAAAGACAGGGAATTATTTTGATGCTGAGAACAAAAAAATTCAAACAGGATATAAAAAAACATGCAATCAAACACAGAAAATTCTGGAATATTTATTTTAATACTGGCATTTGTGTTTCATTTCTTGCAATGTTTTTTGGAATTTGGTATTTGATAAATAACACCATAAACATTGCTTCTGGAATTGGAAGAAGCAGTTTTGCTCTAGTTTTGCCTTTTCCAACGAGTTCTTTTTCTTTCCATTACGGTTTGTTTCTAGTTCCTATCTGGTACTGGCTTATTGCAATAATCATCTTGATTTTCCCCCACGAATTATCTCACGCATTTGCTCTAGCCATAAATAAGTTGAGAATAAAATCTCTTGGTTTAATTTTATTTTTATTTATTCCCGGAGCTTTCGTCGAACCAGATGAAAAACAACTGAAAAAAGCTTCTAAATTTAAACGGTTGCAGGTTTTCTGTGCGGGTTCTTTCTCAAATATAGTCACTGCTTTATTCTTTATTTTAATTCTGAATATCTTTTTATCTGTTGCTTACACCCAGGCAGGAATTTATTATTCTTTTCCAACAGAAAAAATTAATAAAACAGCTATTATTGAGATAAATAATTTAACAAATGGAATGATAGAACTGAAAACAGAAAACAACACTTATTTGTTAACAAATGCTCTTTTGAAAGAACAGAAAAATAAAACAGAAATACTTGTTTTTCAAGATTGGCCTGCAGCAAGAAACAATCTATCCGGGACAATCAAAAAAATAGATAATTATTGGATAAATGCTCCAAAAGATGTTTCTTTTATTCTATCAAAGCATAAACCAAATGATACAATTTTAGTTGAAACTACCGAAGGAATTTATAACATTACTTTAGCAGAAAATAATGGACGTCCTTTTTTAGGAATTGTAACAAGCTATAATCCCATTTTAGATTTTATAGCACCTATGAATTACAGAGCCTATGAAATAAAGAACAAAAATTTTGAAAAAATTGGAGAATTCCTGCTTCAGCTAATTGTTTTTATTATTGCAGTATGTTTTGGGGTTGCAATTGTCAATATTCTCCCGATAAAACCTCTCGATGGAGGTCTGGTTCTGGAAACTCTGACAAATAGAAAAATCGCAAATTTTATTTCTTTGATTATATTTATTTTGATAATCTATAATTTTGTTGGGCCTTTTTTATAAAAATAATTTAAATTATTATGGGTTTTTTTATTTCATTTGAGGGTCTTGATGGAAGCGGGTGTTCAACCCAGGCGCAACTTTTGGAAAGACATTTTAAATTAAGAAAAAGATCTGTACTGCTGACAAAAGAACCTACAAACAACTTAATTGGCGGTTTAATAAGAGGGCAGTTGACGCATGAATGGAAAAGTTCTATGGAATGCCTGCAATTGCTTTTCGCCGCTGATAGGGCCCATCACTTAGAAAAAGAAGTAAATCCAGCCCTTAAAAAAAACTTTGTTGTAATTTCTGATAGATACAAACTGTCTTCAATAGCTTATGGTTCTTTGGAAGCAGACCCAGAATGGCTGAAGAAAATAAATGAGAAATTCAGGGACCCGGACTTAACAATCCTGTTGAAGGTTTCTCCAGAAACCTGCATAAAGAGAATAAAAAGCAGACCTTCTTTTGAATTATTTGAGGAGAGGGAGAAACTCGCAAAAATTTGGAAAGTTTATGAAAGTTTTGTTTCAGAAAATGTTGTCTTAATTGATGGAGAAAAACCAATAGAAGAAGTCCATGATAAAATTGTGCAAATAGTAAATGAGAGAATGAAAGGAAAAGAAATTGAGACTTTTCTTTAACTGATAGATTTGAATTTTTCAAAACTTTGTTTAAGAGCTTTAATCCCCGGCAATTCTTTTCCTGTTAAATATTTTATTGCTGCGCCTCCCCCTAGAGAAACATAATTAAATCTGTCAAAAGGAATTTTTAATTTAATTAACGCATCCATAGTATTTCCTCCAGCCAATACAGAATTAAAGTTTTTTAGAATTTCAAAAAGTTTTTTTGTTCCGTATTCAAAATTTTTTCTCTCATATATTCCGGCCGGACCCTTCATAAAGACATTTGTTGAGTTTTTGATAATTTCTCTATAAAACTCAATTGTTTTTGGTCCAATATCCAATATCCTTTCCTTTGTTGGCAGATTTTCTGCTGAAATTTCAATTCTGTTTCCATCTCTTTCAACGGCAACATCTGGGGGGGTTATTATCTTCTCATTGTTTTTCAATTTTTCTATTTTTGTAAGAAAATTTAGATACTCTTTCTCCTTTAGAAAATTTTCCGTTGCTTCTCCGAGTTTATATCCTCTGGAAATTAAAAAAAGAAGAGATAAAACCCCGGTAGTTAAAATTTTGACATCTTTATCCAGAAAATTGTCAATTATTTCTAAGGGTTCTTCTAACTTTGCTCCACCCAAAATAAAAATATTGTTTTTTGAAGTTTCCACCTCTTTTAGAAATTTCTTTAATTCTGTTTGTTCTGTTTCAAAAACAGGACCGGGAAGAGAAGGTTTCAAGGTTGCAAATCCGACAACACTTGCATGGCATCTATGAGCAACGGAAAAAGCATCCAAAATAAAATAATCAATTAAAGGAGATAATTTTTTTACTAACTCACTATTTGCATGTTCTTCTATTGATTTATCTGCAGTTTCATCTTCATAAAAACGGACATTATCCAATAAAACAACTTCTCCTTCTCTAACCTTCTCTATATAATCAAAACTTTCGCCAAATTTTATAAATTTTACATTTCCAAGATATTTTTTCAGCAACTCTGCGTGTTTTTCCAAGGAAATGAAATCTGATTTCCCCTTTCTTCCCTGATGCGCCAATACAACAATTTTGGCTCTAAACTCTTGCAATTTTTTAATTGTTTCAACATGTTTATACAATCTCGGATTTTCGGACAATTCCTCGGTTTCTGGGTTATAAGGAAGGTTTAAATCGGCCCTGACTGCAATTGTTTTATCTTTTAAATTGAAATCTTTCCAGGAAAGAAGATCATCCATATATATTTTAATTAAAAAATGAATAAGTAACAGGTTCAGCAACCAAAATATGATTGGAAATCACAACTACGGAGCGGGAGAAGGATATTTTGATGACACCTGAGTTCGTAAATATGCAAATCTCGAACCAACAGTTTATTATTGGTAAAAATCCGAAAATAGTGGTTATATATTTGCCGACTTTAAAAATAAACAGGAAGAAGTTCTCTATAACGGTAAGAGGTATTTCTTTTGGAGTTTCGAAAATTGGAATCCTGATTATGATATTATTGGAAAAATAAACAGAAAAGGATTTTTAACTTCCATTTCCGATTCCAAAAAGAAAATTGTTATTAACTAAATTAAAATAAATTAAAATAATATTATATACTATGACTGCGGTTTATGACTCTTTGGGAATTATATATATTATTCCGATGGTTTTGGGAATGGGCGGCGGAATACTTGCAGGTCTTTATATCTATGGTTTATTAGGTGGCTTAATAGGTATTTTGTTATATAAAAGAAAGATTTTAAAGCTTCCGAATTATAAAATAGGCGTATTTGCAGGTTATTTAGTATTTATTCTCTTCCCCTTTATCTTACTTACACTGCTTACGACCTCTTTCTATAGTGGAGAATTTATTCTACTTTTTCTGCCGTTTCTCCACGTAATAATTATTTTAGTCCTCCTCTCCTTTTTTGAGAAGAAGAAAGTAACTAACAGCTTATATTGGTCATTTATTCTATCTTATTTGCTTGGATGTTTTACCCTTGGTATATTCGGAATAGTATTTTTCTTGGTAGGTTCTCCGCTTAGCATAGCTTTTTAAATCATATTATTACTTATGCTGGGGTGGCAGAGTGGTAATGCGGTGGCCTCGAGAGCCACTGCCCTTTAAAGGGCGCGCAGGTTCGAATGAGCAGGCTTTTTTAATTAAAATTAAGAAGCAGCAAAAAATAAAAGTCTCTCTGAAAATCCTGTCCCCAGCGTAATTAATTTGCCCACAATTGAAAAAATTTTTCTTTTTGAATTTTGTTTTTAAAAAACATATCTTAACTTTTCAAAGCGCTTTAGATATTCAATATTCTGTCAGGCAGGAGGAACTATTGTCAATTGCACTATGCTTAAAAAAGGCGTCAATATCATAAATGAAATTATAGAAACGGCAAAATACATCAATCCTCCAACTATTAAATTTTTTGATATTCCATTGTGCAAACTTATTTTGTCTACTCCGACTTCAATTCCGGACATAAACCAAGAGAGAATTATTATTGTTTCAATGCTATAAAAACCTATGGCCAATTGAAATGTTGCCGGTGAAATTGCTAGCCCTTTCCACATAGATAAAAAACCCGCATAAGACGCTGCAGGACCTTCTGTCGAAATTCCTCCGAAGGTTTTTCCTATAAAATTTACCATCTCAATAATCATATAGGTTAAAGTATTCATAACTCCGCAAATTAGGGGGAGTAAAATTCTTGCCTGCATCTGCATGCTTGAAATGACTTCTGAAAAATTATCCTGAACTATTTTCTGCGTTTTATGAAGATTTGTTAAATATTTGGAAATAGAAATCATTATCTCTGAAACAATTTTTGTTCCTTTATTTGCAGCATCTATGACGGCCTTTAAAATTGAATGAATTAATCTTGAAGGAAAATAGTTTATTGCGCCTTCTTTTTCATGAAAAATTGCCTGTTCAAGGGTAAAATTTTTGTATTTGATATTGGAGATAATTTTTTGAAGCAACTTTATCGAATGATTTCCCCTTAAAGTGGGAATTATTTTTTCTATTGCAACTTCCATTGGAATACCTCTGTCTATTTCTTGTCCTAATCCAAATAAAATTTCTCTGAACTCATCTTCCATCTTGATTATATCTTCTTTGATTTTAATCTTCTGAAAAGAATTTAATATAAAAAATAATGCGATCGAAACATAAAAACCAAAGATAATTATATAAGAGTGTGTCAATGATAAAGAACTGAAATTAGTAAAGAAATAATATAGAAAAGGGATCAAAATAATAATTGAAGGTATGTAGGAACTTATGAAAACTTTTCCCAATCTAAAAGTATCTCCGGGAGGCAACTCCGGGTGCAGAGAGAGATCCGGTTCTGGCAAAGTAATAACCCTATTGTCTAAGATATTTTTAATTATAAAGGCTAAAAGTATTGGAAGCAATATATCATAAACTCCAAATATTAAACTTGGAGGTATGTCCTGACCCAGAAAAATTGTTAATAATGGAAGCATTGTCAAAGTAAGAGTTGGAAGCAAAATGCCAAGAGCATTAATCATTGTAATTGGATTTCTTAATTGTAAAATATAAGAATCCGACCTTTCCTTAAGAGAACTCAAAATGATTTCAATAGATTCATCAAGCAATTCGGTTCTTCTTTCTCCACTCGTATAAAGAGAATAAACGATGGCGTTTATTGAGTCGGCAAAGGCTTTGAAAGAATTTTTCCATTTTTGTGAATAAGAAAGTAATGCTTGTTCCATTGAGCTATAGGTTCCTATATTTACATCCCACAGCAGTTTTTTTATGTCTAAAGCCAAAGGTCCCGTCAAATTAGAGGTTGCAAATTTTACTGCACCTTCCAGATTTGGAAAATTTTTCATGTAAATAACGATGTGCAATATCAGCATCACAATCTCTGAACCAGCTCTCAATTCATATACTTTTTTTAATTTGAGCGGATAAGTATATAAATAATAAGAGAAAGCGGCAATAACGAAAATACAGATCAACCCTTCAATAATCTCCAAGAACCCAAATAAAATCAAAAAAATAGCAATAATACAAAAAGACATTGCAGTTAATATGGCGAGAGAAGCAGCCCCTTTTGGAGTAATTTTCAAATGTGCAAAATTTATCGCTTCTTCTATCTTTTTTTTTGTTGTTTTGTCCGGTTCTACAGGCAAAATTTTCTCTGAAATGTGAGCAAATTTCTCGTATATTGTTTTCGGTATTGTGGATAATTTTTCTTCTTCCTGAAAAATCTCATATTGAAGCGACTTTAGATCTTCTTTTTGTTCTGAAGGAAATTGAATTTTTTTTTCTTTTTTTCTGAACTTTATTATAAAATCAAATAATCCCATAAATTGTATTTAGATATTTGAATATATGAAAGCGGGCTGTTTATTTTCTGGAGGGAAAGATTCAACGTTTGCTGCTTACTATGCAAAGAAAAATTATCAATTAAAATATTTGATCAGTGTTAAGTCAAAAGAAGACAGTCCTATGTTCCATTATCCGAATATTGAATTAACAAAAATTCAGGCAAAATTGATTGGAGTCAAACATATTTTCTACGAAAGCCAAAATGAAAAAGAAAAAGAGACAGAAGAACTGAAACAAGTGATTTCAAAGTTGGATATTGATACTATTATTGTTGGAGCAGTTGCGTCGAAATATCAAAGAAACAGAATTTCAAAAATAGCAAAAGAACTGAATTTAAAATTAATAAGCCCAATCTGGAAAATTGATGAATTGCAATATCTGAAAAAATTGATAGATTTGGGTTTTAAAACAATCATTACCGGAGTGGCTGCGGAAGGTCTGACGGAAGACTATCTTGGAAAAAAGATTGATGAAAATTGCATAGGAGATTTGATTAGATTAAACAAAAAATTTGGAATCAGTATTGTTGGCGAGGGAGGAGAATACGAAAGTTTTGTTCTTGATTGCCCCATATTTGATAGAAAAATCGAAATTTTGGACAGTGTCAAATATTGGAATGCTAAAATACAATCGGGCTGGTTAGAAATTAAAAAAATTAGATTGGTTAAGAAATAATCAATTTCAAAAAGAAATTTGATAATTATTTCTTTTATATCTTGGGGATTGGAATCCAAAAAGCCGTAAATTTCTGCTTTGAAAATAACCCGAATGCTATCGCAATTTATATAGCGGAAAAAAGATATTAAAATTTAAAACCAAAATATAGAATGGATGAAGAATTAGAAAGACTCAAAAAAGAAAAAATAAATAAATTAATGGAAAAAGCCAAGGAAGTTCAAACTGAAATAGAAGTTAATGACAATAATTTTGAGGAAAAGGTAATAGAAAAATCAAAACAAATTCCTGTTGTTGTTGATTTTTGGGCGCAGTGGTGCAAACCTTGTTTAATGCTTGGTCCAATCCTAGAAAAACTTGCAAAGGAAAACAAAGGCAAGTTTATTTTAGCAAAAGTAAATGTGGATGAAGCTCCGTTATCAAGCCAAAAATATGGAATTATGAGCATTCCAAATGTTAAGTTGTTTAAGGATGGAAAGATCGTTGACGAATTTGTTGGAGCTTACCCAGAAACTTTTGTAAAGGAATGGCTGAAGAAAAATTTGTAATTGAGCAACTATATTTTTTATTTTTAGTTTGATATTTTCACAATTAAAAATTATTTGCATCCGCTTTAATTTCTTCACAATATTCTGAGAATGACCAGCCAATATAAAGTTCAAAAAACCAAAAGAGGATGTGAATATACCTAAAAATTTAATAATATTATGGAAAAAATAGTTGGATTGGCTTCTCTTGAAAATACCATAATTATGTCGAAAAGTGCTAAAGTTTTAATTGAGATTTCTGCCATGGAAAAATCTAGAAAAAGCGGAATAAATGAATTGGCCGCTTTGTTAAAGAATTATGGACCTGAATGTACCCTTCCTGAACTTGCAAAAAAAGTTAAAAAAACTAGTGGAATATCTGGACTATGAAACTCTTAATAACCGGCGGTGCCGGATTTATTGGCTCAAATTTGGTTGGAAAACTGGTAAAAAGTAATGAGGTAATTGTTATTGATAATTTATCGGGAGGGAAAGAGGAATTTATTGAGCCTTTTCTTGATGAAATAAAATTTTACAAAGTTGATCTACTGGATGATATAAATAGTTATTTTTCTGGGGTTGAAGAAGTCTGGCATCTGGCGGCAGACCCTTCCGTAAAAGATTCTTCAATATATACTTTTTTCAGAGATTTAAAAATAACAAAAAATGTTCTTGAAGCCTGCAAAAAAAACAAAGTCAAGAAAATTTTATTTACTTCGAGTTCAACTGTTTATGGAGATTCAGAATTAAATACTCCGGAAAATTGCGAGACAAAACCAATTTCTTTTTATGGAGCAACAAAACTTGCCTGCGAATCCCTAATCTCAAGTTATTGTTCGCTTTGCAAGATACGGGGTTTTATTTTCAGGTTGGCAAACATAATCGGAAAAAATTCCACCCACGGAGTAATTTACGATTTTATTCATAAATTGTTAAAAAATGGGGAAGAACTGGAAATTTTGGGCGATGGAACCCAAACGAAG
>Ga0190305_1000075_pt1 | contig 27066 bp, 45 predicted proteins | sample 48700723_MG_FD_161678 | JGI IMG/M metagenome (GOLD analysis project Ga0190305, IMG submission 161678) | Hydrothermal vent sediment bacterial communities from Southern Trench, Guaymas Basin, Mexico - 4870-07-2-3_MG | ecosystem: Environmental > Aquatic > Marine > Hydrothermal vents > Sediment ... | reverse complement strand
AGTTGCGGTAAGCATAATAATTGCCAAAATATACCGTGAAACTTGAAAGGTTGGTATTGTTTACCACAATATAATACCCATTTGCTGTATTTTTCCAGACATTTGAAACATTTGGCACATACACATCGGATAAGTCATCTTTTACATAATGTTGATTTACGAATTTTGTGAAGTTTAGAGAAGTTATGTTTGTGGTTGTTGCTACCTTTGTTGAGAATGCGAAAGTATTATTCGTTGTGCAGGAAGCCATTAGCGGAGTTACGATTAATGTGCGGTTTTTTGTTGTTGGTCTGTAATTTGTAGTTTCCGAAGATACATTACAAGTTATGGTGTAAGTGCCAGTCGTTGGTTGTCCTGTGTATGGATTTGATATTTCAGTATCATCCATATATAAACGAGGCGTTCCTTCCTCTGCTGTGCAAGTAATTTGAACTTGTTGAGATTCTGTAATGCTCCAAGAAGGTGTTGCCGTTAGAATAAGTGTATTATTTCCTTTCGCCGTTAAAGTAAAGTTAAACTCTTGATAGTTTGTTTCGTTGTTTGTTGTGTTAGTTGTGTTTTGGTAATAATAAAGAGTATCTGAGCCATCGTCAATAGTTATATTTATTTCGCCGTAAGGTATTTCGTTCCATCTCAACATAATTGAGTCATTATATGTTCCTGAAAAGGTATCTGTTCTATTTGTAATGCTGATATTCCAATTTGTTGCTTCCGTTCCATTGTCGTAATAAACCGAAATATTTAATCCCACCCACCTTGTAAATTCTCTCACTTCGCTCTGTTTGGTGTACCCCCCTGCCGTGCAGTTAATATACCAAGAATATGTCCCGTCCGAAAGAGACTGATTTGCTGTTATAATTGTTGCTGTATTGTTGTTCGCTGTTGCCGTTCCGTATCCTGTGTCGTTTATGAATAGTTCGCAGGAGTATGAAGATTCATTTCCTGATACTATGAAGTTGAAGTCGGGGGTTGGGTCATATAGGGTTATTTGGTTTGGCGGAGAATTTAATGTTATTGAAAATGGTCCAGATTCTTCCTCACTTCCAAAACTTGAAACTGTTGGCTCTGGAGAGGTGTATGTAGCAAAGAAAAAAGAAGTTAAATAAAAACTACCACTAAAATCGTAACCGCCAACGATATTTAATCTTATCAAGTTTCCTAAAGGTGATTGATAAAAAGTAGTGGGTGAAGTGGAAGAGTTTTCGATATTGTCTATATAGACGTGGTATGTATCTTCAGAATCATCGATTTTCAATAAATAATGTCTCCACTGATTAAGAACACCTATTCGATGTTTTACAGGACTTCCATTATAAGTTACATCGAAATTATCTTGGTCTATTCTATGAGGCTCAACAATAGTTGCACGTGTATCGGTTGAATTTGCATTACTTAATTCGTATATAACATCAGAAGCCCCGCCTGTTGTTTCTAAATAAGAAGACCAACCAAAATAAAAATTGTTGGAAGAAGGAAGGTCACTTCTATAATAAAATAAATTACCGTTTGAAGAAGTATCTGTAAACTTAATGGCTTGTTTATCATAGTAAGTGGCACAATTTATCGTTCCGTGATTAGATGTAGAACTAATCCAAGAACTGCATTCGTTCCCGCCATCAAAGAACCCAAAAGTCGCCTCGCCGTCGCTCGCAGAACTCGCTTCTGAATTTCCATAATACATATAAATCGTTGTGTTCGTGTTGTTCGCCAGATAACTAACATTCACCCAAATTGTTGCCTCTTGTCCTGTTGAATTCCAACTTTCAATCCAAAAATTTAATTCATCATCTGTTGAATTTGTGAATCTTATATCGCTTCCGTTATTTGACCAATTGAAATTTGAGCCGACATTTGAAGAATTTAAATCTATTTTAACTTGATAATTTGTCAAATCTCCCGCTGTGTTTGAGATATTTATAGGTTGTCTGTAATCCCATCCCGAAAGCCAAGCAAAAGAAGGCTGAATAAACAGCACCCCGACTAAACAAAAAATCATCAACCCGATAATAAGTTTTCCTTTCATCTTTCACTCCTTTCCAAACTTAACTTTAACAAATACAAAAACGAAAATATAAAAATAAACAACAGAGAATAATAAAATAAAGATTGGCATAAATTCATTAAATCTTGTTGCTCTGTTGAATTTGTTACATTGGACAAGGTATCCGTAACTTGTATTGTAGCGTGATTCAAAATAACCCATAGAAATACCACTATAAAAAAAGCCAAGAAAACCATAATAAACGCATAAGCCTGCCCCTTCATTTTAATACTCTTCAACATAGGAAGTTGGTTCTTTTCTATATAAGAGCCTTACGGCTATGAAAACTAAAGGAATACCAATACAAATAAACAAAGCAATCTTTACCGCATTCCAAATAAAATCTTGTTTTTCGTTGTATTCTGTTGCGTTGATAAAAGAAGTTTGGTTTGCTATATTAGACATTTCAGGCATTACAGTATTCATAACTGTAAAGCCTATTGCTGAAGTTATTATCACAATAAAGAATATGATGAAGCCGAAAATAATTGTTTCTATTTCCATAATTTTTTACTTAATTTAAGTTATAAATATAGAAAAACTTATATAATTATGAATATAGATTTGGCAGAGTTTGCCAAACAAGAACTTGAAAGGCTGAATTTACCTTTTGATTTGCTTTATGAGATAGAGAAATTATACTCTGATTTTCGCCGAGACAGAGCCAAAATAACAACACATTTAGACCCGAAAAAAGTTTTGAAATGTGTAATCTTTACAATAGCAAGAAAAAACAATTATTTTGTTTTGCTAAATGAAATTTGTAATGGAGAAGATAGGCGTGAAATTTATCACATTATCCAGAGAATAAGAGAATATTTAAATTATCCTTCGTATCTTAATTTCAATTCTGAAGGCTATATAAAAAGAGTTGGTGAATTGTTGGATTTGCAGTATAAAGATTTGGAAAAGATTCTCTCTAACATAAATCAAAAATGCCAAGAAACTCCAATAAGCATTTTAGCCAAATTTCAAGAATATTTAAATATAGATTTTGATAAGTTGCTAAAGATAAGACCGACTTTAACCAGACAACAAATAAACAAATACAAAAATAACATATAAAGTTTTATATGCTTTTGATTCATAAAAAGTTATGGCGGATTATTGGATTTTCTTTGTGCTGATGATGGGAGTTGCTTTGGGTTTGTTATTTTGGATAGGTTTGTATATTGCTGATTTAGAGACATCCTTCCAAGAATACCAAGCAACTTGCGAAGAGTATCAAGACGCTTGTAGTAATGCTTTGAATGTAAGCGATAAACTGATAGAAGAATATAAAAATTATACAACTTCTTTATATAATAATTTTACCAACTTACAAACAAAATACAACAATTTAGTAACTAATTATTCTCGGCTAAAAGAAAACAATTCACAATTGCAAGAAGAAAACCAAAACCTAAAAAACCAGAAAGGCTTAATAAATCCATCTTTTTGGCAATTGTGGGATTTTATTATAAGAGATAATACAGAATTATTGGAATGGGACGAGAACTTTGACTGCACAGAATTCTCTAACCAATTCATAAAAAACTTTGCTGAAAAAGGCTTCTTTGCTTGCACAACAGAAATATCTTTTGACGATGACACAGGACATATTATAGTGGCAGTAAATACAACAGATAGAGGCTTATTTTATGTAGAACCGCAGACAGATTATTTAATAGACAGTAAAGAATTAAAAGTCGGCGAAGATTATTGTAATATTGTGAATTGGGATTGTGATTGGATTATTAAAAAAATAAGTTCTTGTTTTGGGTTGAAAGTATGAAACCGAAAGAGTGTATTTTGACGGGTTTTTTTCTTGCATTTATAGGCTTTATGGGTTTGTGGATAATAAATGATGCTATGGCTTGCGTGGTGAATTTTGGGGTTAATTCTTCCTGCGGAGTGGGTAATGGCTTTTGGTGGCTCTCGCCTATACAAGCATTTCATATTGGTTTGTGGTCTGTTATGTTTGCTCTTGTTTTTTTATTTACAATTATAGTTATTCTGTCTTAAAAATGTTAGATTATTTGGTTGTGATGGGTTTGGCTGTTTTATTTATTTTTGCAGAATGGGACTATAAAAAAGCCTTATTGCCTAATTTTCCTGTTGCGGTCTCTTTAATAGGTTATGGTTTGTTTTTAATGAATATGCCAAAACTTTTATTTTTTTATGTATTTTATCTTGCTGTTGCAGGAGGTGTATGGTTGTTTTATGCGAGAAAACACGAGATGAGTTTGGCTGATTGTTTATTGGCAGGCTTCTTTACCTTTTGCTCTTATTTTTTGTATTTTGTTCCGCTTCTCTTGTTTATTATCCTTGTGCCTTTGTTTCACAAATTAAATATTTGTTGCCATTATGAAAATGGAAAGAAATTGGTTAAGATGATACCGCCGATGTTTATTTCTTTGTTTGTTTGTTTTTTGGTTCATTTAGTAATTTCATTCCTTTTTTGACATCGGATAAAGCAAAATCTATATAAATAAAAACATCTGTAATGTCGTGAAATTGTTTAGCCTTTTTTAAATTCTTTTCAATTTCGCTGAATATAATCATTAATGTTTGTTTTTTTAAAATATCCATAATTAAAAAAAATATAAAGAAAATTTCTAAAAAAGAAAAAAAGAACCTTCTTTAAAGAAGGCGAAATTAAGCGGTTGGTCTTCCACCGCCAATCATAGAGCCTTTAAGTGCTCCTATGGCAAGAGCCAAAGCAATTACTATCAATACAAGACCCAATACGCTAAATACAGTTCCCATAGTGCTTATCAAGTTTTGCTGTGTGTCGTAAAAATCGCTTGTGTTGTTTATTGCAGTTGCGTCAGAGACCGCTGAAATCATAAATAAGCCTATGAAAAGCATTACTGCACCTATTATAATACCGCTGATAGCCTCTGCTTGTCCTTTGCTTACTCTATTGACCAACCCCCTTACGAAGGCTATTGGATTCATAAAAATATTAAAAAGTAAAGTTATAAATATAGAAAAATTTTAATTATGGCAGATATAAAAGAAAAACTCACAGAGGCTTGGACTCAAAAACCATTATATACCTTTAATTCCTTAAGAACTATTTGTAATGACGCATTAGCAAACGCCAACAGATTGCAGACTTACGAGGCGATTACCGAAGCCTTCGCCAGAGTAAAAGAATATCTAATGGCGATTTGCTTGAAAAGAGAGTTACTTAATCAACAAAAAAAAGAGTTAAATGAAATTGAAATTTGCCTTTATGGAGACCCGAATAATATTAAAACCACAACCTTGTGGCAAAAATACCATATTTCTATTTCTGTTGGTGAATTTGGAGAGAAGGTTATTTATAACGGCTTGAATATTATAAACGCTCTGTATAAAATATTTCAAGAAATCAGCGAAGAAGCCTACAATAACAATTTAATTATTCCCCTACCTTTTGAGAAAAAATCTCCTGTTGAAAGGCTTGAGGAAGTTTTGGTTGGAAGTTAGATATGGGATTAAAAATTTGGACGCCTGAAGAATTGAAAATAGAAAGAGAAGAATACAATCCTGAAAAAGACCACTTAAGTTTTAAATATTTAGCGAAAAAGATTTTAGAAAGGCAAGAATACGGAAAAGATGCGATAATTGTAGTAATTGGTGAAAGGAGAGTCGGCAAGTCTAATTGGATGTTGAAATTAATTAAAGCCTATATCCAAGCAAGAAAAGAGCAAGATAAAAATTTTAAATGGAGTTGGGAGGACAATTTTGCTATGACAACAAGTATGGCTTTGGAAAAATACGAGAAATTACCTGAGAAGTCTTTTTTAGTTTGCGATGAGGCGGTTGATGTTGCAGACAGGAGTTCGGCGATAACTAAATACCAAAGACAATTAAAAAAACTAATGGCGAAAATAGGACAAAAAAGATTGTTGTCGGTTCTTATAATTCCTGAAGTCTGGTGGCTCACAACTTCAATAATGAATATGGGAACTATGCTTGTGGCAATTGCTCACAGGTTTAAGTTTTTGTGGTCTTATGCGTTCTATTATGCAAAGACAGGAAATCTTTTCGTAAAGGACAAATTTATGCTTGATTATATAGAAAAATTGTTCAAGGCTGAAAAAGGTTTATTAAAGCGAGAATCCGTATTTAAAGAAAAGAGAGTGAAGTATGGAAATGAAACCATAATAGAAAAATATCCAGCAGGTCTCTTTAGAGATTTAAGGCGAATTCCTACTTTCGTGGCGATGCACAGGTATGGCAGAGCAGATAAAAGTTTTGAAGCGAGATATATAAAAAATGTAAAGTTAAGGCAAATGAAAAATATAGAGGAAGAATATGATTTCGTGCCGAGAATCAAATACAGCCAATTACTATGGAAATATAACACCTTGCTTTATAACTTAAGAATGAAGGCTGGAATGAGTTATAAGCAACTTGAAAATCTGCATATTGATAAAGACGGAAACTTGCTTGCTGGAGTTTCAAAAATTCAAACAACTCTTAATAGGTTAGATGTTCAGTTTTCTTCCAAACTTGCGGATATTAATGAAATTGATGAAGAGGAAAACGGTGAGGAAGAATGATTAAAAATTTCAAATAAACCTTTATATATTTAATTACTTAATTAAATTATCAGGCGAGAGAAGAGGATTCAGCACGCATTCTTGCAGAATGCGTAGGGTTTTTGCCTCTTCCAATTTCCTGCTGTAATATGGAATTTGAAAAAGTTACGGAAGAATTTGCAAGAAAATTTATAGAGAGGAGAGCCGATGCTGAAAAATTTGATATGTCTAAACATTCTTTTTATACTCACAATCCAGAGCAAGAATTTTTATCAGTATTATTCACAGGCTATATTCAAAATTTTTATTATATGTCTTCGGCTGAAGTTTTTAGTTACTCTATTCCATTACATAAAGAAGTAATAAAGAAAGACCTTGATTTTTATATTGAAAGTTTAAAAACAGCCAGAGAACTCGCCACGATGAAAGACCAAGTTTTAATAGGCTTATTACTCTTATCCAAACACGAAAAAAGATATATGTTTTTTGATTTATTAGTTGATTTATTGTCTTCTTTTCCGCCAAACCAAATAGTTAGAAAATTTGTGAATACTAAAAGAAAAAACAAAGATTTATTTGGTGGTTTTGGTTCTTTTGAAAAGAAATTAATCAACAAGGTTTTTGAAGTATGGAAAGAAAAAGGCTTATTGACTTATTACTTCGCCAAATACCGAAAATACATTCAGCAATTAGTAAATCTTTCACATATCAAAATAGAGAAAGAAAAGTTTGAATGGTTGAGCAATCCGACAAAATATCAAGGTAATGAAGAATATCTTAAAGAAATAAAAGAGTTTTATAATTCTAAAAAAATTCTTTCTTTACCAAATAAGACTCCTTTTGAAATTGTAAGAAGTTCGGTAAAAAAAGAAGATTGGAAACCTGAATTATTGAAGATTTGTGATATTACAGCCAACACAATAGTTCTACAGGCGACAAGTTTTTACTCAATATTTGGTGATGAAATGTTGCCTTATGTGAAAAGAGCAACAGGCAAGAGAGTTACAGCAGATAAAATTCTTAAAGCCTTGATTATGGCAGAGATAAAAGATTATAAAAAATTAGCCAAAGAATTGGCAAAGGCTTATGCTGAAAAGGTTAAAACAACATATAAAGATTTACTCCTGCCTTTAGATAATGCGAGAGTTTGTGTTGTTCTTGATGCTTCGGGAAGTATGGAGTGTGGAAGTTTAAGAGGTATGTTCTTAAAAAGTTTGGGTTGTATTGCTCCGTTTTCACCAATAGTAAACTCTTTGATTTTATTTAGCGAGAAAGCAAAAGAGGAAGATAATAATCTCTTATCAACTTGGGAAGGCTTGTCAAAACTTATGAGAATTGCAGAAGCCAGATACAATACAGGAACGGATATTGGTGAAGGTTTATCTCTTGCTATTGAAAAGGCTAAACAAAATGAAATAGATACTGTGATTTTGGTTACTGACGAGCAGGCAAACTTGCTTCGTGGCTCTGATACCGAAATGGAATTGATTAAAAAATTATTAGATATGGGTATTCAAGTTATAGTTATAAATCCAACTCCTTATCCTGTAAAGATTACCGATATTTCGGATAAAAGAATTATTTATGTTAGTGCTCCAAATCCCGAAAGTTTAAAAGGAGCATTACGATTAACTCAACTTAAACTTACCAATTTACAAGCCAAGCCTTTACTTGAAAAAATTGTTGTTAGTGTGAGGAAACCGAAAAAGAAAAAAGAAAATGACTGAAAAACCAAAACCTTTGGATTTGGATAGTTGGATAGAAGAGATTAAGGAAAAAGCCGAAAGATTAGAAAAAGAAATTAACGATGGGTGGAAAATAGAAAGAAGTGGATTTTTTATTTCTATACCTATGCCTAAAAGGTTTCTTGAATGTAAGGAAAAGGATTGGGAAGTTGCAAGACTGTATGGTATGTTGAGAGCAATAAATGAAATTAAACAACGAATTAGGAAGGCGTGTGAGTTTTATTTGAAATATAAAAATAATCCTAATTCATTACTTGATGATTTTTTGGAATATGATGAACCTCTGGATAAACTACGAGAAGAAATAAATAGAGAATACCATTATCTAACTGATATAGATATAGTTAAAATATATATTGAAAAATACAACGAATGGTTGTTAAAAGAAGCATTTAAACCTGTTTTTGAAGAGGTGAAAGAAAATGACTAAAAAAATCAAGAAAATCTACAATCCATATACAGAATCCTATTATCTAATTAGAAATGGCAAAATAATCGGAAAAATTAAAAAATAAAAATCATCTGCCTTTTCCAAGTCCAGGCTTCTCTCTCTTTCCGTAACCTGTCCATCTGTGCTTTCTTCTTCCGCCTTTGTAAAGAATGTATATCTTTCTGCCACCAACATTTAACCAAGTAACTCTTGCTTTGTATCCTGATTTTCTTATTCTTTCGGCTTTAGATAAAATTAATTTTCTATTGGTTGAATGAGTGTAGTATTTGTATATAGTATCTCCAGAGGCTAAAACTTTTGGAATGTTGCCTTCTGCTCTTGAGTAATGGAGTCTATCCCATACTCTCTGTGCTTTTTTGATATTTTTTCGCCAAGCCCTTAATTGGGCTACAGAAGGTTTTCTTTTCATAGTCCTAATTTTTTACGATGATAAAGTTCTAAAAAATATTCGGCAAGTTTTCTCGCCTTTCTTTTTGTTTCTCTGTCTCTTGTCACATTTGATAATGCAAGCATAGCCCTTGCCGAGTGAAGCAATCCTTTTTTTGTTGTGCCATATCTTCGCTTTAAGATTCTGATATTTTCTCTATAACTTAACGATTTTCTGAAGCCTGAATGTGTTTTCGGATGAAACCACAACTTTACTCTTTTCATAAAAATTACAAAGCCGTTAAGTTATAAATATAGAAAATTATTTTGGTATGACTATTGTTTGATTTGATAAATTCAAATTTTTATAGTAAACTTCCTCGCAAAGTTTATCTAATTTAGGTATGTCCGTTTCTATGCTGAAAAACACAGGATTAAAAGTGGCGATAAATTTTAAATAGTCTTGAGTTTGAGAGCAAAGACAACTCGCTCTTTCGTAATCCTGAAGTTTTATATACGCCTCTATTAGTTCAGTGTTTTTTAAAACTAATTCGTTGTAAGTGTGAACTTGGTTTATATAGTAACCTGCCAAGACAGAAGCAATTATGATTAAGAAGATTAAAATTTTGTTTAAAATTTCCATAGCCGTTTCATTCATATTATAAAAACCAAATAAATCTTTATATACTTTATTTGTAATTTTTAGTATGAGGCAAGAGTCAGAATTTTATAAATGCACTAATGTAGGATTGAAAGAAATAGGTCTTGGCTCTCGGCTCTTGCCTCAAAATTTTCTATTTGTGGAATCAAAAACTGGAAACCTGTCCTTTCATCTCCAATTCTTTGCTTCCATACCTGCTAATCACTTTCCAGTTTTGCCACAAAAATCCCCAAACAGCCCGCCACAACACTTCACCAGAGCGTTTTGGCTATACAGAGTGAAATGCCCGTCTGCGTTGAGTTACTTGTGGCGAAAAAATCTGCGGTGGCTCCTGTTTTCCAGCAGTTTTGGGAATATAGAAATTAACAAATGGAACATAGACAACATAGATAGAATTGCTATTGAAGCAAGAATCAGGCAGTTTGGGAATTTTATAATAGAAAAAATCAACAAAGATATTCTAACTGCGAGGAGTTGCCTGAAATTTTTAGGGTTCAATTGTAATAACAAAGACTGCAAGGTGTATTTTTGCCCTTTGAATTCTTGTTATGAAAGAATAGAGAAAGAAAATGAGTGAAAAACCTTTAGATTGGAATGAAATAAAATGGATATTAGATGAATTAGCCGATTTATATAATATACCAGAAAAAAGAATATTGTTAGATTTTAAAGAAATAAAACAAAAAATTAATTTAGCAGTTCAAGGATTATTACAAGAGATTGAAGAAGACATAGCATATTGGAAAAAAGTTATGAAAGAATACGAAGAAAAAGAGTTAAATGCAAAAACAAAAGAAGAAAGAAAGAAATACGATGAATACTGGAAAATTGCAGAGCAGGTTCATCGTGTTCTTAATACAAGAATTAAGTATTTAATTAAAAAATATTTTCCTGAAGAGGTGAAAAATGAGTAAAAAAATAGGTTTCTGGAAATGGCTTATCACAAAAGGAAAGTTTTGGCTATTTTTGTGGCTCTTTTGTTTTGCAGGTATGATTTGGTTGGATATGATATATGGATATAATGCGATAGGCGGAATATTTGAGACAACTATTTGGTATGTTGGAATAGGTATTCCTTTATTGTATGGATTATATACTTGTCATTTGGAAGAAAATGGCAGATGACAGAATTTATGTGATTGTTTTTGTTCTTCAAAAAGACACGGCGAAAGAATTATTAAGAGAGGTGATTGGAGAATGAAATACAAATACATTCAAGGCTTGGGATATGTGAAAAAAGCGGATTATTATCTATACCAATTTTCAATTTATTTTTTTATTTTTATCTTTCTTTTGTCTTCTTTTTGTTTAACTATAATTATTTCTCTCGCCTTGTATGAAATATTAGAAGATTATTTGGTGAATTCAGCAATTTCTTTTGCTTTTGGCTTGTCTCTTATCAATATTTTAGGTTTTAGTATGATATGTGTTAAAGAGTTTCTTGAAGAATGGATTAATGAAGTAAATGAAAATTTAAAAAAGAAATACAAAAAATGAAAAATAAAACTGTGCTGTGGGAAGGAAAATTCAAAATAGAAGGCGTTGTTGATGGCGAAGAAGATAAACTTGTTTTTAATACGGAAGAATTTAATTTTGATTGGTTTTATGAAGTTATCCGAAAATTAAAGCCTAATTGGAAAACTTCTTTTATTTACAGCATTATTGGAGAACTTGAAAGGATTAAATTGGATTTGCTTGTCTTGTGTAATGAAGATGAAAAAAATGAATGAAGAAATTATAGAAATGCTGAAAGAAGATGAAATAATAGAGGAAGGTTTAGCCTATATTAAATTTGAAGAATGGAAGATGGATGAATTAGAAAAGAAAATCTTGAGAGTTCGGTTTATGCAATTTGGAAAATTTATATTAGAAAAATACAAAAAAATTAAAAAAAATTAGACCTTTCTTTCAGGTAAATCAGACCTGTTCTTTCTTGTTTCCCAATAAATTCTTCCTGTTTTGCTTCTTCTCTTTCCAGGTGGTAAAGCCTTTCTTTTTCTATCTCTTGAGATTGATTTCCTCACTCCTGATTGCTTTCGGATTACTTTAATCACAACAGGTCTTACAATTCTTGTAGTTCTTCTTTTTGTGGTTTTCCGTCTTGTGGTTTTTCTTCTTGGCATAATTTAATCAATCGGATAAGTTATAAATATAGAAAAACTATCAGCCTTGAATAACTCCGCCACCGCCAGAGGTTAATTGTGCTTGGCAAGTTGCTAATTGTGATTTTAAATTCGCTATAGTCTCCATCGCAGAAGAATAATCTGTGTATTGAGCGAAAATCACATAGGCTATTACTAAAATTAAGGCTAAAATTCCAATACCCATTAAGATAGGCAACCATTTCTGAAAGTTTTGTCTCGTGTCGTATTTATAAAACGCCACTTTCTCGGCTGTGTCTCTTAATTTTAAAGTTTGTAAAGTTTTACTAACACCCCATCTGAAAAATTCTTTCACAACTCCAATATCTATTAATTTAGGTCTTACTTCTTGGTTTAAGTAATCTTTTAATTTTTTTAATTCTATTCGGTATTTTGGATTTATTTTATTGTAGTATTTTCCGCCTTTAGTAAAGAATTCTTTTTCAAATTGTTCTTGCGTATAGTCTTTCTTCAAAATTTCATTAACAATTTCATTTACTTCCTCTTTCGTTCTTCCGCTTTCCTTCAACATATTAATAAACTTTATCACTTCGGAAGGCATTATAATACCTCTTTCGTTATCGCCAAAACCAACAACTAATCCGTATTGGTTGGGCTTCAAACTATGAGGCGGACAATAACCTTCAAACTCGCCATCAGAACTTAAGGCTATTCCTTTTTCGTATTTATCGCCTGCTTTAAATATATAGTATTTTCCTGTGTCTAAAATGAAAAGAGGAACTCTTTTCTTTACACATTTCAAAATAACATCTCCACCAGCCTTCTTTAAAGGTCGGATTACTAAAAGAATAAGATAGGCTAATATTCCTACTAATACAATTATAACACCAGCCAAAACCCAAGTCAAAATTTCTACCATTCTTCTTCAAGAGTTTTTTGTTTTGTGAGTTTTACCGAAGCGTATAAGGTATAAACTAAACCAATAACCAAACCGATTAAACTCAAACCTATCATAACCCATACGCCAGCATCACCAACAACATCCACGAAAGAAAAGGAATAAAACGCCGAGACGCTGTAAAGAATTGTGGCGAGAATCAGAAAAACAATTCTTTTTTTATCCATTCCTTCATAAAGCAAGAAACCACCGCCTAATACCAAAACGAGCCACAAAACAAAAGATGACTCTACCATATTTATATTACCTTTAATATATAATAAAAATTTATTCCCATTTTTTATAATTTCCACCCTTCTTTTTTAGTTTGTTGTGCCTGTGGAGTTTCTCTTCTGATTTCTGAAACTTGGAAACTTTCGGTAAGCCTTCTGAAAGTAAATCCTGCTCTGCCTCTTGTTAACTGGTTATATACGAATTCCTCAAGGTCTAACAACAATTCGGTAAAATCCCAAGAACGCTTCACATATTTTTGTCTTGTGTAGAGGATATTGCCTTCTTCATCTCTTAAAGGCTCTCCTCTATCATTAACCAAAGGCACATTTTGATATTCGTATTCTACAAAAATAATATCGTCCCACATTTCAATAGGATATTTTTGAATGAAGGAATAAAGCCTTAATCTTAAATTCGTAAGAATATAGTTAAAGTCTTTATCTGTAATGTTGCTTATTGCAATATCTTTTGAGACAAAACTCCAGAATACTTGCTTTATGTCTATTGGAGCATCAACACGAGTTAAAATCTTTACTGTTGAAATGTCTTGTTGAGGCGGTGCTCCGTATTCTTCTGTCGGTAAAGGCGAACCAGCAGGCAAAGGCTCTTCAGGTTCTTCAAGACCTAAATCCTCTGAAGTTGGTTCTTCTTCTTGTGGTTGAGGCAAGTTTATTTTATTTCCTCTTGGCATAAAATTATTTATTAAAAATAGTAAAAAAGAATTTAAATATTTATTCTTTCAAAATTTTATAGAATTTTATACCTTTTGTAGAATAAGACAAAATATTAAAGTCTTTCAACACTTTTATAATTTTTAAATATTGTCGCCGAGAAATTTGAGCACCTGAAAGTTTATACTTTAAAATCTTATGTGATATAAATTCTAATTCACCATCTTTATTTGATGGTAATTTAACTCCATATATAGGAAGCCTATTACTGGTTTTGGCTTCCCAACTCCCCATCTTTTCTTCTTTTTTCATATTCTCTCAAAAGCCTTAAAAAACCCTCTATAAACTCATTTCTTTCCATTTTCTTCTCTTTTTATTTCTTCTTCAATTTCTTCAAAAATACGAAAAACTTTTTTTAAGTCTTCCCCCATAGATTTACTTAATAAATAGATATATAAAGATTTATTTGGAATTTTTGTTAACTATCTGCAAGGCAATATTTCTTGCTGCATTTAAATCTCGGCTAAAATCTTTATATCCGCAATTTTCACAAGCAATAAATCTATTATGCTTTCCATAAATCTTTACTTCTGAACCGCACTTATGACATTTTTGAGAAGTATATTTTGGATTTACATACTCAACAAAATAAGGTTTAGCCTCTAAAATAATTCCAAACTTTCTATAACACCACTGCGAACTTAACCACCGATTAAACAATTTGAAATTCTTTCTCGCTGTTTTATTAATTCCTTTCAAATCTTCCAGAGCGAAAACAACATTATATTTTTTGTTGTAGTATTCGTCGGCAATTTCTAAAAGTTTTGAGATAAAATCTCCTTGAGATTTTTGAATTATTTTTCTTATTAATTCGTATAGTTTTTTGAGTTTTTCTTTTTCTTCTGCCGTAAGTTCTAATGTGCTTTTGCCTTTTTGAGTTTTGGTAAGTTCTCTTTCTATTTTCTTTATTTTTTTATCTGTATCTTTTAAATCCCAAAAAACATTTTTCTCATATTTTTTTGTTTTTGTGTTGTAAAAAGAAGCAACGTGCTTTCTTTGATTTAAGTCAATACCGCAAACAATTAATGGAGCATTTTCTCTCCATTTCTTCGTTGTTGGTATGGAAACTGAAAGAAAGTAATTCGCTCCTTCTTTATAAATAAAACCAGGATAGGCTGTTCCGTCTAAAATGTCTTTATAGTATTTGTTTTCTGTTCGGCAAATGGCAATTTTTGTTTTTTGTTTTGGTTGAAATCTTACTTCAATCATCCAGCAAGGATTTTCTATGAATTTGTAATTATCCTTATCAACAGGATATAAGACATTAGACATTACGGTTTTTGAGAATCTTTGAGTTAGCAAGGCTAAAAGTCTTGTGTGTTCTTCTCTTAAATCTGTGTCTTCCCTTGCTTTATGATATATTGTTTTTTGAAATTCCATCCTTGAAATGTCTAAAAATTTGGAAACTTTTATTAATTGAGAATCTATGAATTTTTCTTGTTTTTTTGTTAGATTTAATCTTAAAGTAACGCTCCTGTAAGCCTTTTTATTCATAATCTTCTTTGATTTTTTATCTCTTTAAGACCTCTTTATTTAATCTTGATATTATATTACTTATAGAAGTCCAGACCTATATGGCTGGCATCCCCGCCCGTGTTTCAGGCGGGGTTGGTATGAGTTTATATGCCTCACGAAAACGCAGGTTCGGGTTCGTGAGAGTATATAAATGACTGTAAAAAATGAACATCCACGATTGAGTGGGTGCGATAGAGTCAGCAGAAGCAGTAAGGGTATTAGTTTTCGGCGGGTTAAAAGAGATATATTATAGGAATGAAACTCGTATTTGTTTACTATAATAAACAAAATTTCTTTGCGTTAAAAGAGATATATTATAGGAATGAAACGCAAGTCTTTTCCCTTGTCACAAAACAGACACGACAGTTAAAAGAGAAGTATGATAGGAGTAAAACTACTTTTTAAAGTTAAGTCTTTAACATAATTCCACAAGTTTTAAGTGAAGTATGATAGGAGTGAAACTGGATTTGAAAGTTATTTTAATGTTGCTTTTAGACTATGTTAAAAGAGAAGTATTATAGGAATGAAACAACAAAAAATTTCTAACTAACTCGTTAATAGACATAGTTAAAAGAGAAGTATGATAAGAGTAAAACTTACATAAACAAAAATTTTTTATTTAAAGGCTAAAAAAACTCAAATTTTTTATAAATACCTATTATAAATAAAAATATTTTTAATTTTTCTTATTTAATAATTAAGTTTGCTTAATTATTTATGGCGAGAGTGCCTCCAAAATTAGATAAAGAAAGAGAAAAAATTTACGAGAAATATAAAGAGTATTTAGAAACTTTGCTCATTTCAGAGAATTCAAAAGAGATTTATCGCAGAGTTGTTCAGACTTTTTTGAAAAATCACAAGAAAATTACTCAAAAAACAATTTCTCAATTCTTGAGAGAGCACCCACGACAGAATTATCTTATTGCTCTGAAATATCTTTGCGAAAGTATAGGAATTTCCGATATAAAGTTTCCTCCAAGCAAGAAATTAAAACAATTAAAACCACGAAAAGAACCTTTAACAATCCCAAGGAAAAAACTTTTTGACTACATAAAAAAGATTATTCCTCTTGCCGAGAAAAAAGCAGAAGAATTTAAAATAAAGGCAGAGGAATCAAAGAAAAGATATTTTAATATCACTGATAGATATTCCAAAGACTATGAAAAGAAAAAAAGAATAGCCTTGAAAGAATACAAATACAATTACAAAAAATTCACAGACTTTTTAGACTTGAAAATGATTCTTCTTTTATTGTTAGATTACGGCACAAGAATAAGAGAAATTTTAGAATTACGAACAACAGACATTAATTTTACTAAAAAGAAAATTACATTTCACACCAAAACGCACAAAGATAGAATTTTAGACATTAGAGACTACACTTTGGAAAATCTTAAAAATTTAATTGATGAAAAAGGTTTGATAATACCTGTTGGAGAAGTTGAAAGAGGATTTGAAGGCGAGTTTATTTTTTACAGCCATTATACAGAGAAAAAACCAAATAAATACGAAACCAATCCTAAAAATTTATTACTCTTAAGAAAGTTAAAATATGATTTGTTTAGGCGAGACCTACAAACTCTTATAGGAAATTCCAACCTTCCGCCAATAACTAAAACTCACACATTCAGGAGAGCCTTAATTAACTATCTTATAGAGGAAAAAAACCTTGATATTTTGACTGTTGCCTCGTTTATGGAGCAGACTACACCAACTGTTGAAATCTACGTCTCGGAAAGAACAAAAGAACAAAAAAAGAAAAAGGTATTTGAAATAATCGCTGGAGAGGATAAAAAATTAGAGTAAATTTCTTTCTCTAAATTAATTATAACACCGTTATAATAAAATCTGTAAAGGCTATCTTTCGCAGATTTTTAAGTTTTGTTTTTCCAAATAGATTTAATTAAGTCGGTATATATAATATGATGTTTATAATCAATAAAGAAAAATGTTTAAAATGTGGAATGTGTGTCTCTGTTTGCCCGAGAAATGCTTTAAAATTAACAGAACAAGGTGTTGTAAGAGATGCAGAAAAATGCATTAATTGTGGAATTTGCGGTATTTGTGAAAAATTCTGTCCAGCCAAAGCAATAAAAGTTAAAAAATAAAAAAAATTACAACTCAAGCAACTTCTCAACTCTCGGAATGTTGTGTTTTATGTGTTTTGTTACTGTTCTATATTGAGAATCTAATAATTCAATACCTGTGCCTGCAAATGGCAACATAGGAACACCAACACCACCGCCTTTTCTACCTTTCTTCACTCTCGGTTTCGCAGGAGCAACAACATCAGTATCTAATAATGGTTTTTGTTCTTGTATAGGTTGTGTTATGGTTTCTTGTTGTGTTATTTGTCTTGTTACTTGGCTGTATTGTTGGTCTATTATTTGAGTTATATCTTGTAAAGGTTTTTGAGCAAGAATAGGCAAAGGCAACAAGCCTCTTCTTCTTATTTCTTCTTTAGTTCTTGCCTTTTCTCTTAATTTAACCATATATCTTTGAGTCTGCATAGGTAAAATGCCTTTTTTATATAATTGGTCTAAAGTAATGCCTAACGAAGAAAGAAGTTTTTGTCTCGCCTTCATTTGAGTTTGCAGTTTCGCCATTCTTTTTTGATGAAGATAAAGCCTTTGTGTAAGTGTTTTTGGTCTTGCCTTTACTTTTAGCCTTATTTTCTCTTTTGTTGCTGTTTTTACTGCTAATTTTTCGGTTAAACTTTTTTTGGTTTTTGGTGCTTTAAGTCTTAATTTTTGGCTTGTTCCTTCTCGGCTTAAGCCTTTAGAGATGCTTGAATAATGGCTATCTACATCCTTCACAATATCTTTTAAGGTTTTTATTTTTGGTTTTGTAGTCGGTCTTAATTCTACATACTCTGGCGATAATACCTTCATCTTTTCCAACGCCACTTCACCCATTTTTCTTATTGCCGATTTCTTTACAAAACCTTTCACTACAACTTTAGGCTTGCCTTTTACTACTGAAATAATCCTATATGCTACAAAATCAGGATGGATGTGTTCTATTTCAGCAACTTCCAAGTAATAAAGCCTTTTTCCTTTTAATAAAGTAATCCTTCCTGCCTCGTCATAACCAACAATTTTTGCTCCTTTTAATTTTATAGTCTTGCCAAAGTCAAGAGGTATTTGATGTGGCTTTACTTCAGCATATTTAGGAATAACAAATGCGTGTTCTGTTTTTGGAACAACAGGTGTGGTTTTAGTTAATGGTTTTGGAAATTTAACCTTTACAACTTCTGCCAATTCTCGGCTTTCTAAAGGTTTTAAAGCGTTTTTCTGAATAATCTTCATTTGCCTTACCACATTTTGATGAACGGTTTCAGCATCAGACCAATAAGGACTTCTCGCCCAAGTTTTAGGCAATTCTTCGCCTTTAACTTTTGGTGCTTTTGTTGGTTTGAATTTTTTCGGTTTGAATTTTAATTTAAATTTTTTACCGCCTAATAATCCTACTCTTAAAGGTTGAGAACTAACAGCACCGAGAGTAAACGCTCCTAATTCTGTTCCATATTGAGCCGACTTTCTTACTACATTCTGCATATTGCCTTGTATTGCTTCCATAGTAACATCAACTAAAGGAACTGTTACCGCAACTGCTCCTAATCCGTAAACCACGCCTTTTGCTGTTGCTCCTGTTTTAACTCCTATTTGCGTTGCTTTAGCCATTACTCCACCAACCACAGGCGTAACTACTTTGCCTAATCCAGCATATAAAGGCAATTGACTTGCTCCTTCGGTAAAGGTTTCGGCTAATGCTTTTGGAACTCCTTTTGTTGGTTTTTCTACAATTTCTTTACCTAATCCTTTAAATTCAGTAAGCATCTCGGCTCTCTTTTCTCTCCACTTTTCTTCTTGACCTGTGGCTTTTAAATAGGTTAATTCGGCAATATCAGGAATATTTTTAAAACCAACAGCCACACTAACAAGACCTTTGGCTATTGGATGCATTTCTTCAAATTCTCTTGATATTTCTTCTTTTTTTCTTTTTAATTCTTCCTCTTTCTTTTTCAATTCTTTTTTCGCTTCTTCTTCTCTCGTTAATAAAGCCTCGTAACCTTTATATTCTTCTGGAGTTAATTCAATAAGTTCTTCTTTTTTTGCTTTGCCTAATTTTATACTGCCTCTTAATGCTCCAACAACTTCTTCAGGCGTGGCTTCTTTTAGAGGTTCTTTCGGTGCTTTGGAAATGCCAACAGGAACAGAGGCTATAATCTTGCCTTCTTTTATTTCTACATTTTCAGGACTGACTCGTCTGAAGCCTCTTTCTTCTGCCGTTTTCTCGCTCATTCCACCTGGTGGATGTCTACCAGAAATGATTATTTTATTTTCTGGAGTAACCCAAACAGATTTTTCACCAGATTTTAATTTTTCTATTGTAACTTTGCTTTCTTCGGCTCTTTTAATATTAACCTCTTCAACAATTTCTTCTGGAGTTTTGCCTTCATATTTTGCTTTTGAATAGTAAAGAGTTCCACCGCCAACTAAAGGTATTTTTCCTGTATCTTCGCTTATAGCCTTGTTTACTTCGCTCTGCAAAATTTTTCTGCCTTCAACTCTTTTTAATTCTTTCCAACCATATTTCTTTTTTATTCGTTCCCATTTTTCAGGGTCTATTTCCTGCATATGCTCATATCTTCCTTTTTCGTCAATATACACAACAGAAATCTTCTTTTTAGGTTCTGAAGGTCTTGAAACACCGCCACCGCCACCAGAACGCCGAGAAGGTTTTGAAGGTTTTGAAATTGAAGGTTTTGAAACGCTTGGCTGTGAAATGGTTTTTTTCTTTTTTTTCGCTTTTTCAACTGTTCTTTTAGCCTCTCTTTCAGAATGTTTGCTGATTTTTTCTTTTTCTCTTTTAGTCAATTTTTCTCCTCGTGCAATCTTTCGTATAATTTCTCTTATTTCATCAACCATAAATTAAACAAAATGGAAAGTTATAAATATAGAAAAAACAAAAATTCACTTCCGCCTTAATAACCACTTCGCCAATCTCTTAAAAATAAAAAAGTTCATTCTTCCTCTTAAACTTAATTCTTGAAGTCTTTCGTCCAGCATTTCTTTATATTTCGCTTGGAGTTCTTCCAATCTCTTTATTTGTTCTTCTCTCCGCCTTCTTGTTTCTTCATCCATAAATTATTAAAGAGTAAATATTTCTCAATTATTTCTTCTTTAAAAGGTATAAATTTTCTCATTTCCCAGAGTTTTTTGTCTTGCTTGTAGTTTATTATCATCGTTGCAATGCCGTATTTTTTAGAGAAGTTTATAAATTTTTCAGACAATTCTTTTGTGATTGATTGGTTGGTTTTTATTTGCACAAAAACAACCTCACCTTTTTTAAGCCATATTTGGTCAAACAAATTAAAAAAATCTTTTTTGTATCTTGTATGTTGGGTTTGTTCAACGAGATAGCCTTGCTTCTCTGCAAATTCTCTTGCCTTTCTCATCGTGGTTAAGGCTTTTCTTCGTTTGTTCATTCTTTCCCCCATTTTTTTAAATATAACGCCATATTCTTTCTTTCCCAGACATCCATTAAATCCAAATATCTCTCAATATTTGTTTTGAATAAATTTATCAAACAATCTCTTAACTTTTCATCACTCTTTACTTTTTCAAGCATAAATTCAAGGTTTTTTTCAACAACATCCCAAGTCAAAACCATTTCAGCCATTCTTCACCTTTTTGCGTTAAATACCATTTCAATACACGATAATCTGAATTTTCTTCGGTAAAATCAATCAAACCTAATTGAGCCAAGCCATATAATTGGGATTTTACCGTTTTCAACCCCAATTTCAAATAATTTGCTATTTTATTAATTGTTAATTCTACCGTATCATCTAAAATTCCATTAACATAACAAAAATCTTTGAATGATTTAAACACTTTTAATCTTCTTTCCTCAACACAACTAAACGCCAATTTTTTAATTAATTCTTTGCCTCTTTCAATATCTCCATCAGAAAGAATTAAATAACTTTTAAGCATTTTTCTAAACATATTGAAAACTCTATCTGGGTTTTCAGGATAAGAAAAGCCTATTGGTTCTCCAGTAAAAGAATCAACTTTTACATCCGTTCTAAATAAAGTTACAAATTCAGTCAATTTTTTAATATAACTTAAAACATCTTTATCTAATTTCGGAATTTCTATATTGTTAAATTTACTACCTTCAAAAAACATTTGAACAGTATTTTTATACTGCTTTTCAATATAATCAATACTTACATCATTAAGCAAGTATTCATAATCTCTGCTAACCCAATAATCAGCCCTAAAAGAAATATGCCTCGTTCCTAATTGCTGGAATAAAGTAATTTGATTTTCAATATCTGGAGTAGTGCAGGCAAGCAAAGAAACATACAAATCTCTATATTCTACATTCTTTCCAGAACCAAATTTTGCACTTGCATATCCATCATACAAGTCTCTAAATTGAGACCATATTGCCGTTTTTTCTTGTGGATGCAGATTAAGGAATTGAGAAAAATCAGGAACTAACAAAAGTTTTTTATCCATATTTAAAACCTCATCAGCCTGATTTTTCATTCCTGTTATAAGCGTTCTTGGTGTGATTTTTGTAAGAAGATATACATCTGAAAAGTCTTCCAGAGCCTTGATATGCAAAGTTTTTCCAAAGGAAGAAGGAGCAATAATGAAAAGCCAGACAGGGTCTCTTTTTTCAAGTTTATGAGAAATATAGTGAGACAAAATAATTTCCAAAAGGCTTGGGTCATCAACACTAAAAAGTCTCTTATAAATTTTTAAAACCTCTTTAAAACTTACAAGTTCACTCATATTTGCCTAATTTGTTGTTTTTATTCCAAAACCAAACCAAATAATTAATCAAGTCGTTATAAGAATCAATAAAAGGATATTCTTTTTTGATTTTTTCCAAAATAAAATCAAGTTCTGATTTTAATTCGTTAGACACCATAATTGTAGTAAATTTTGGCTTCATAATTCGTATATAGGTCAATACTTAATAAAACTTTATTTGGTTTTTCTATAATTGCGAATAAAGAGTAAAAGAAGGAAGAATTTTGATATATGTTCTTGAGTATATACCTCACTAAAATAGTATATGTATATATATGTATATATATTATTATACTATAATAGTGAGGGTTTTTCAAAAAAAATTTCAAATAAACCTTCATATATTCTTCTTCTGTATAATATGTATGACCGATACAATCACCCAATCGGATAAGGCAGAACAGACCGCACAATCTGAAAGAACAGAAGAACAAAAGAGAATAATAGACCTTTTTGAAGGCGTGAAAGAAGAAGCGGAAGCGATGACTTTTGAAAAACTTTCTGAAGGTAACAATATAATAGATTTGCGAGAGATTGTGTCTATGAAAGTAGAGACAAGAGAATTCACCAAAGAAGACGGAAGCGTAAACAAAGTAAGAAAATTGGTCGTAACGAGAAAAAACAACGAAGTTCCTCTGTATTTGCCGATTTCAATATACGACACTCTGAAGAAATTCGCAGAAAGAGGAATAATGAAAGTAAACATAATAAAAACAGGAAGCGGTCTCTCAACAAAATACACTTGCGTTCCAGCCTAATTTTTTTTATTTTTTTATTTTTTAGTAATTAATTAAAAATATATAATCAAGTATATAAGAATTCTCTATAAAATAGAAAAAACATATAAATTTTTGAAAGTAAAATTTTGCTAAAGTGCAAAATTTTGGGGTTTAGGGGGGGTTTCTCTGCAAAATAAAATTATAAATACTTTAAAAACATATAAATATATGAGAATGGTAGGAAAAAATCAAAGTAGGTTGGTGGTTTGTAGGCACTGTAAAACAGCATTCTACAAGAAGAAGATATATGACAAAAAAATAGCAGTAGCATATTGCCCCAAATGTCATAAATCTACTTATACTTTTTTAGATTCTTCCAATCCTTGTCTGTTACGGCAGGCAAGGGGAAGCGACTCACCGAATCCAGGAACCAGTTCAAAGCAACTGGGGAGATTCACTTTAAAAAAAGGTGGTGAAAAATGAATATAAAAGAAATAAGTTGGGAAAAGGTAGAAGAGAAAATAGGAAGCGTAAGCCCTGTAAGAGTAGAAATAAGAGAACCAAGAAATTCACATGATTGGGAACTAACAAAAATAATAGAAAGAGCCGATGTAAAAATTAGATTGGAATTGGGTGAAAAAGATGAGGTAAAAGGGATAGTTTTAGAACTATACAAAAGAAGTGTGTTTTGATTTTTTCTGATTCTTCCAATCCCAATCACTCAAGGGTGGTTGGGGGAAGAGTTATGAAACCGTATGAAGGAAGGCGAAGCACCAACCTTCCAGACGGGTGGCGGGTGGAACTCCCGCAAAAAAGAGGAGGTGGTATAAATGATAAGAGAAATAAATGAATATTTGGCAGAACTGCAATTACAAGAAGAAAAAAAGAAAGCAGAGGAACTCACAAGAAAGTGGCTACAAGAGACAGAAAGGAAACTATTGGCAGAGAAGTTAGGAATTGATGTGGTGATGTAATATGAAAGAAGAAAAAAAGGCTTCAGCAGATGATTTTAAATTTTTTGTTTTAGATGCTGAAGCCAAAGCAAAGGAAAAATTCAACAAAATAATGAAGAAGTATGGAAAGAGAAGCGGAAGCGGTTTTTTATTAGACATTCATTCATTTTTAAAAGCCTGCGAGGAAATGGAAAGAGAAAAAGGTGATGAAAATGAAACGGATAACTAAACTTTTGTGGGAAGAGTGGCGAAAAAAGACGAGAGGCGAAAGAACAAACTATGGATATTTAGTGAAGAAATTAATGCAGAAATTTCCAAACGAAAAACCGCCTGAAGAGTTTTTATCCTTTCAGGAATTCAGAATACTTACGGCATTAAACGGAAGCGAAAGAACCATCACAGAAATTTATCGCCGAACCACAATCGGCTATCCTGATGTGCACCGAATAGTCCACGAATTAGCAAGAAAAGGCTTAATAGAAATAACAGGAAAGAAAAAACACAAGATGGGGAAGTATTGCAGAATAACAGAAGAAGGCATAAAGAGAGTTCTTGAATGGCAAAGGTTTCACTCGGCTTTTCTTTGATTTTTTTAATTTCTTTTAAAAAACCAAATAAATCTTAATATAGTCTGCTCTAAATTATTTTTATGGTAAGATTAGAATGTTATAAACAAATGTATGATTTTTTAGAGAATTATTGTGGAGATAAATTTACCGCTTCTGATGTAAGGCGAAACACAACTTTAAGTCCGCAGGTAATTTCTAAAATAATAAAGCAAATGGTTGAGAGAAAATATCTATATATGGAAGGAAAGAGCAAAAGCAAAAAATACATAAAAATAAAAAATATTGATTTGGATTTTCTAATGGGTGTTGCAAAATGAGTGAAAACTCTTTGAAAAATAAAAGAATAGGTATAGCATCAACAAGTAATAGGTTTATATATAATGAAGAAGAGAGTGGTTATTGGTATTTAGATGTTAAATCAGCGGTTCAAGGTTTAATACAGGAAATGGAAAAAATAGAATTAAAAAATATGACCTTAATAGACCTTTTGTATAAAATAAAACAATTAATCAAAAAATATTTTCCTGATGAGGTGAAAGAAAAAGCCTAAACTTTTTTCTTTAATTCTTCCACTTCTTTCCTAAAATTTTTATAAAGTTTATACACATCATTTTTATTATTCAAATCAATTTCAAATTTTATCTTCTTATTTGCCTTTTGAATAATGCCTGTGATTTTAGCCATCTCTCTTAAATCTAACTCCATACCATTCCACAAAACAATCTTTAAATCTTTGTATTTCATTCTCTTGTTGATTTGTAGAGCCTATAAAGTAAAAAGAACACAAACACAACCAAAATAAGAGTTATGTATTTTATTACAGTATAGTAAACTGCTCCAACATTTATAAGGTTTATTACTGTAATGAAGTATAAGATAAACATAACCGAAGATAAACTTAAATTATGGCTTTTGGTATAGACTATATTGAAAATAAGAACGCCGACTAAAAGATAAAAAACCAAATAAGGAAAATAAGAGCCTAATACCCACTTTATCATCTCTCCAAGTTCTCCTTGAATCAAATATCCCCACCCCATATCTTGCACCATATTTATAAGAAGGCTATCCTTCTGACTATCTGCCAGAAGGTAGCAATACCTATTACTAACAAAACAGCATTTATGCCATTAATAAATAAATTTACCACAGTATTTTCCTGAAACTGATAAGGAATATACATCTTAACCCAATTTATAGTAAGCGAGTTATACAATACGCCGAAAACATCCCAAGTTTTCACATATTGCTCGGATTCTTGCGTTGGATATGTGCTTATATTTGTAATTTGCGGATTTGTGGCAATATCCGAGTAGGCAGTCTCATAGGCAATATCAGAAGGCGTTCCAAAAATATTTGCGTGAGTAAATATACCCGCTACTATATTAAAAATTAAAAACACCAAATAGACTTTTAACAAGTTCATAGTGCCTCACCTCTGCTCCTTAAATGAAGCAATAAACCCATAACTAAAATAATGCTTATAACAACTATTGCGTCAGCCGTTAAAGAAAGCCAGCCTATATAGTATAAAAGATACAACAGCACAAAAATAGCCAGCATTCCACCTACAAGGTTTCTTGGCGTGATTATTGAGGAAGTTAAGAAAAGAATAAAGAAAGAGATAAACGGATAAAGCCAAGAAGCCACACCAATAGGTAATAATATTCCTTGTATTAAAGAAACAGAGCCTGTAATTGGAGAGTTTCCGTAAATTTCGTGATACAAGACATATCTCACATACCAACTCTGATTTTTCGGCACATCGTTTAAGGTTATAGTAAAATTGCTTGAATTGTAAGTTTGCTGAAAGTAAAGACCTGTGTTGTTATAGACACTTATTGTAATGTTGATAGTTTTGTCGGTTAAATCTCTATACTGTATTCTAATCGTGTCGGTTGTGTTATTATACTCCGCTCCAATTGTCACCTTGTCCGCAAATAGAGAAACGCTTGGAGATAAAACCACCTGCGACACGTCTAAATATTGAGTTCCCGCAGAAGTGACTGTGAATGTGCCTATGTCTCTTATTTCATCGCCGTTTATTAATCTTAAATAATAGTCGTGGTCTTCAAGGAGATAGGCGGGAAATGTCCTCATTTTATCAAAATATCCTTCGGTAATGATTATTGTTTGATTAGATACTTTTTTATATACCTGTAACTTGGCGTCATAATAATCAGAACTTAAAATTACAAAATTTATTTTGTCTGTGTAATATTTATAAGCATCTATCAAATAGAAAGAAAGTAGATATTGGTCTTTCTGCTGGGAAGGATACAAACTTCTTGAATAATACGTGTCCACAGAATATTGAACTCTGGTTAAAAGTTTTGTCGGGTAAGAGTTGAAGGCTATTAAGAATTGAGTGTCGTTTTCTTCAATATTTACATAATTAGAACCTTGAGCACAGGAAACATACATCACAACTTCCGTAGTGTTTGGCGGATATAATTCTTCTCCCGTTACTTCGTCCAAAAGCCTGAACATCGCATAAGTATTCTCTTGCTGATATAAAGTGATATTTTTCACATTTGAAACTGCGTGATTTGTGTAGTTGCGGTAAGCGTAATAATTGCCAAAATATACCGTGAAACTTGAAAGGTTGGTATTGTTTACCACAATATAATACCCATTTGCTGTATTTTTCCAGACATTTGAAACATTTGGCACATACACATCGGATAAGTCATCT
>Ga0190305_1000071_pt1 | contig 28603 bp, 31 predicted proteins | sample 48700723_MG_FD_161678 | JGI IMG/M metagenome (GOLD analysis project Ga0190305, IMG submission 161678) | Hydrothermal vent sediment bacterial communities from Southern Trench, Guaymas Basin, Mexico - 4870-07-2-3_MG | ecosystem: Environmental > Aquatic > Marine > Hydrothermal vents > Sediment ... | reverse complement strand
AAAAAGGTTTACCTATATAGTGCTGTGAATAAAGGGAAATTAAAGATTCCCCCTTTCTCTGAGAGATTCTTTTTATCCTCTGTTATATGCTTAGAAGGTGTTTCTCATTCTTCCTTAATTCTTGTGTTCCATATATTGAACCATGACCATTTATGACATTTGGGGCATCGCATATATCTTTTCTTTCCCAATCTTATGCTTGTAAGAGAGGCAAAAGGTACCCATCTATACACAAATTCATGGCCACATTTGGGGCATTTTAATTTACTTTTCATGTTTCTCTTCCTCTTTCAAGATAATAACGAGTGTTTTGTCTTTGGTCTCCATCTTTATAAGTTTTCCATCAGAGACATATATATAGTATCTCAGTTCTGGGAAATCCAGTTTATAGCATTCATATCCATCTACTTTTTCTATCCCTTCTACTTTCATCTCTATCTTCAGGGCTTTCATGGGCTGTGCTGCGAACATCGGTATCACATAACTATCTCCTATTTTCAGTTCCATTGTTCTGAGCATAAGAGCCATCTGTCCGATCATGTTGTTGTCAATAAGATATGTGCCTTCTTCAAGCTTTATATCTTTTTCAAATCTCTGTTCTCCTTTTGTTGCAACTTCGTGAACGCTTCCTTTTTTGAATTCACAAGAAACTGTCTGTTTTTCATTGTTCACATATGCCACAAATTCATAATATACAGGCATACATTCTTTTGTGATTGTGTACTTTGCATTCATCTTGAGACCCAGTTTTTCTAAATTTACCTCGGATTCTATGAGATAATTCTCTCCTTCTTTTCCTGTCACTCTGTATCTATTGTACCCTATGTAGTTTCCATCTGAGTAAAACTCGTATGTATGTTCTTCTCCTATTTTTAGATCAAGGTCTTTTTTCTTTGTTTCTTCTTTCTGAGATATACATCCAGAAAGAACGACAAAAATCACAAAAAATACCAGAATTTTTCTCATTCCATCACCTCTTTTAGTTTTATTATTCCAATAAGCCCTATTATCCCGAATATCACAACAGGGATCTCCATAATGTATATCCCTTTTACCGTTTTTGGAATATTCTGCTGCATCCATGGGATAATCCCATCTATAGGACTCTTATATATTATGGAATAAAGGAAATATCTGATTCTTTTAGTTTTTACTGAGTGTATAACAAGAAGGCAGGAAAATATATGACCAAATAAAACGAATAATCTTTCGATTATGGGAGCAAAGAGTATATCCGGATCTTCATATGTGGAAGCTTTCGTAAGAATAAGATTCAGAGCATTGAGAAAAGATAAGGTCCCCAAGAAAATAGCCTCAGATCCACCAAAACCTATTCCAAATGCTATGGCTTCTCTGAATTTCATCTCAATTTTCTTTGAGACTATATATGCAAAACTGTTCTCGAGGATACCTGTTCTCAAACCTACATATATTCCTATAATTATAATAAAGGTAGATATGGTGAACTTTCTCATCAGAAAATCGTTCAATGGTGTGAGATCCATCAAAACCTTTACACCTATGGCCAGAGCCCATGCTAATGCTCCCAACAGGAAATATCTCAATCTTACATCTTTTCTCCACCAGTAAATAACTGGAAAGACACCTGTGAGAATCATTCCTATACCAGAAAATAAAAGAGGACTATTCATGTTTTAACATGAAAAAAGGCATTATTTAAGCTTTTTTCTCTAAAATTCTCGAGTTACTAAATCGAGAGGTATGGATAAACAAAAGGTATAAAAAAAGGACAATGAAGATGATTTATGGATGATCTTTCAGAGCTTTATGAAGCGATTTCTCATCCTCTCAGAAGAGAGATCATAAAGATGTTGAAAAAAAGAAAAATGAAATTCTCAGAGATACTCAGTGAACTCGATCTGAAACCCGGGACATTTGGTTATCATTTAGAGAAAATGAAAGATCTTGTTAAATCCACAGAAGATGGATATATACTAACTGAAAAAGGAAATCTTGCTTATGATCTTATACTCTCTGGAGAAAAAGGAGTCAGGAAAAAAGAAGTATCAGGAAGTTTCTTTTTACCTTTCTTCAGGATCTGGAAACAGGAGTTTCTTGGGGAGGTATATAAAAATCCAGAAAATTATCTTTATCACTGTTTTTTTGTTTATACTTTCTGCATATTAACATCCTTTATATTCGGATCGAAGATACATACCCTCATATTCTTTGGCACAAGCCATGATACAGGCATGCAACTTGTTAAATCTTCAGTTCTAAATACTTCATTTTTCATGCTCTATGTTTCTATTGGAATATATATTCTTACAAAATTTTTTAATAAAAAAGCTGATTTTCTAAAAATTTTCGTTTCTGTAACTCTTTCAGAGATGATACTGGTCCCTATTCTATTTTTGTCGTCAAGATTTCTCTTTGAAACAATGAATATGCTTGAAAATTTCTTTTTATTTCACCTTTCCACTCTGATAGTTATTTTATCAATATATATACTTCTTATATATTTTATATATTACGTATTTATAATAATAAGGAAAAACACATCTTTTCAGAACTCAATTTTTATCATTCTTTTCATTTTTCTGATCTTCCCCGGTATATATAATGCTTTAATAATACCCTACCTATGAGGAAACATTTATAAAGTGAAAAAAATATCATGAGCAATGATAGGGGCATGGGAAGTTATTCAGTGCATCCTTGTGGGAACAGGGCTGGGAGTTATAACAGGGTTAACTCCAGGTATTCATGTCAACACACTGATACCTTTCTTTTACATGGTCAATCCCTCTTTCGAAACATGCATCATCATAGTATCTCTGATGATAACACATACATTTCTTGATTTCATTCCCTCCACACTTCTCGGTGTACCCGATGAAGCTACCGCACTCACGGTACTTCCCACTCATAGAATGCTTCTTGAAGGAAGAGCCCTGGAGGCGATAAAACTTACAGCAGTCGGAAGTCTGGGATCGGTACTGTTTTCTTTCCTGATATTTTTTCCTGTTTATATGGTAATGCCCCATGTTTACAGTTTTTTAAATCCAAGGATGGCATACTTTCTGATCATGATAAGTGCAGTTCTCATTCTCACAGAAAAAGGGATCAAAAGGATATATTCCCTGTTTGTTTATCTTATATCTGGAATTCTCGGATATATTGTCCTGAATTCTCATATTTTACGGGAAGATCAGAAATTTTTCCCTGTTTTTACAGGTTTATTTGGATTAAGTGTTCTTTTTTTCAGTTTGAAAGATAAAAGTAGATTTCCAGTTCAACCACTTGATTTCAGGCTTCTAATCCCGGAGAAAGAGATCTTAAAGGCTATAATAAAGGGATCACTTGCGGGAATGTTTGTTGCATTCTTTCCGGGGATCGGAAATGCTCAGGCCACTATCCTCGTTCAGATAGCCAAGATAAAGAAAAGAATATATGATAACAGATCATTTATAATAGCATGTTCAGGTGTGAACACAAGTAATGCTCTCTTTTCACTTCTTGCCCTCTACACGATCGGAAAACCAAGATCAGGTGCCATTGTGGCGATACAGAGGATCACAGAGATCGATAGAAATGCTCTCATGATACTTTTAGCAGCTATTTTGATAAGCTCAGGGCTGGCAGTGCTTCTCAATCTGTATCTCGGGAAACTTGGAGTTTACTTCATCCAGAAGCTTCCATACAGAAAACTCTGTTTTTGTACATTTCTCTCACTGATCCTTTTGGTTTTTCTCTTCACACATTTTACGGGACTGATAGTCCTTTTTACCTCTCTTTCGATCGGTATTCTCCCACACATTCTGGGAGTTAAAAAATCTCACTGTATGGGAGTTCTTCTTTTACCCATAATTCTGTATCATCTCCGATAACTTCAAAAAATATTGAAGTATATCCAAAGATTTATAAGTTCTGCAAAGAATAAGAAAATAGGTGATAAAAATGAAAAACAGGATATTTCTTATAGGCGGGATCATAGGGATAATCATTATATCGGCCTGTGTTACAGGAAATACAGAAAAAAGCGTAGAGGTGACTGTATACAATCAGAACCTTGGATTGGTGAAAGAAACAAGGGAGATAGAGCTTGAGGAAGGGATCAATACTGTACTGATCCAGGATGTGGCAAAGCTCATAGATCCAACCTCAGTAAGTATAAAAGATCTTACCGCAAATACCGATGTTCTGGAGCAGAATTATCTGTATGATCTGGTCAATAAGAAAAAAATTTATGAGAAATACATAGGGAAAGAGATCACACTCACAGACAAGAAAGGAAATACAGTAAAGGGAACACTGCTGAGTTTTTCAGGAGACGAGATGATAATCCAGAACGAGAATGGTGTTCATATCTTAAAACCTGAAGAGGTTTTCCTTCCGGAACTTCCAGAGGAACTGATCACAAAACCAACACTCAAGTGGCTTCTCGATACAGATAGAAAAGGGAAACACAGCATACAGCTTTCCTATCTCACATCAGGTCTGAACTGGAGTGCCGATTATGTTGCAGTTGTGAACAATGACGATTCAAGGATCGATCTGACAAGCTGGGTGACAATAGAGAATACGAGCGGTGTGTCTTACAGGAACGCTGAGCTCAAGCTTATCGCAGGAGAGGTCCACAGAGTCAGCGAAGCAGGAAGACCCCCTTATCCTACGGTAGAAAAAGCTGAAGAAGCACCACAGTTTGCAGAAGAATCATTTTTTGAGTATCATATGTATACCCTTCAGAGAAAAACAGATATACTGAACAATCAGCAGAAACAGGTGACTCTCTTCAAAGCTGAAAATGTTTCTGTAAAGAAAGAGTATGTTTTTGATACGGGGTATTACTTCGGATACAGTGGAGATAACAAGATAAAAACCATGCTCACCCTTGAAAACACTGAAAAGAACAATATGGGAATGCCTCTTCCGAAGGGAAAAATAAGAGTTTACAAAAAAGACTCCGATGGAAAATTACAGTTCATAGGAGAGGACATGATCAATCACACTCCAAAAGATGAGAAGATAAGAGTCTATCTTGGAGTTGCCTTTGATCTCGTTGGTGAGAAGAAACAGACAGATTATAAAAGGATAGGAGACAATGCTGCAGAGATAAGCTATGAAGTTTCTTTGAGGAATCATAAGGACAAAAATGTTGTCATCGCCGTCATAGAGAGGGTCTGGGGAGACTGGGAAATAATAAAATCCTCACACAGCTGGGAAAAGGAGGATGCACATACTGTAGTATGGTATATAGATGTCCCAGCAAACGGTGAGACTGTACTCACCTATACCATAAGAACAGAATGGTAAACCTTTTATTTTTTTTATTTTTCAGAATCTTCATGATAAAAAATTCTGAAGAAGAACTCATATCTGTAAAAAAGATAATCCTGAGGCAGTTGCAGTATTTTGAGTATCTCAAAGAATTATTTCTCCGATATTCCTATCGATAAAAGAGAAAAATTTATTCAGAGCAGTCAGAGGGAACACAATCGCTGGCTATTACTTTTAAAGTATAAAAATGAATACATAGGTTTTGTGCATATGAAAATAGGGGGTGAACGCCCTGGATGGGGATTTATTCTGGAGTTTTACATAGTTCCAGACAAACGCAGACAGGGATGGGGACGCAGATTGTTCAATTATGTTGTGAATATACTTCAGGCTCATGGTGTAAATAACATCTGGTTATGGAGTGCTTCGGACGCTGAACCTTTCTGGTATTCACTTGGATTCAGAGAGACAGGAGAGGTAACGGAAGGTAAGAAGGTCATGGAGATATCGTCATGAGTAAATAGGGGAATAAATATTTAAAGAATGGAGTGTTATATATTATGAACACTAAAACCGAATAAAAAGAGGATTAGAAAAAAATTTTAAAAAAAAGATAATAAAAAAGTGTTTTAAATGAATTTGAGAGAATTACAAACTAAACTCAAAGAAATAAAAGATAAGGGCTTCATTCTATCTATGAGAAGAGGATCTACAGGAGTTGGCTATACCTTTGAATTACTTTTAGGAATTCATGAAAATAATCTACCCATTCCAGATATAGGAGGAAGAGTAGAAATAAAAACAATAAGAAAAGATTCACAGTCCTTAGTAACTTTATTTACTTTTAATAGAGGTGTCTGGCATGTCAAACAAAAGAATCTTATATTAAAATATGGATATCTTGACGAAAAAGGTAGACATGCTTTGAAGAATACAGTTTTTCATGGGAGACCTATTACACAAGGTATATCTCTTGAAGTAGATGAAAACAAAAATATAATCCATTTGATTGATAAGAAAAATAATGAAGTTTTGGCGACATGGGATGTTTATGTCATTGTTGGTAAATTCATGGCAAAATTGAGTAGGATCTTGGTAGTATTAGCAGACAGAAAAATAGAAGATGGAAAAGAATATTTTCATTATAATGAAGCATATTTATTAACAGATCCAAGTCCAAGAAGCTTTATTAAAGCATTTAAAAATTCTATAATTGGAATTGATTTAAGAATGCACTTAAAAGAAAGTGGAACAGTTAGAAATAGAGGGACTGCATTTCGAATTAAAGAAAAGGATTTGATACAGCTTTACGAAAACAGGAGGAGGCTTGTGTAGGATGAATACAATGTTAATCAAAACAAAAAAGTATAGAGATAACACATGGGATTTTAGAACAGCAAATACTAAACAATACACGCATTGTTTCCATTCTTATCCAGCAATGATGATTCCACAGGTTGCTGGGAGGATACTAGATGAATTTGGGAATAATGCAAAGATTTTATTCGATCCCTATTGTGGAACAGGAACTTCTCTTGTCGAGGCTAATATCAGAGGTATTGATGGTATTGGTACGGATATTAATCCACTAGCTCGTCTAATTGCAAAAGTCAAAACTATTGTTATACCTTTAGATTTGTTAGATGAATACTTAAAAGATTTTAACGATTTTATTTTCTCAATAAGACTTGAAGGACAAAATATTAATCCCAAAATTCCTAATTTTAAAAATATTGATTATTGGTTCAAAAAAGAAACACAGTTTTTCTTAGCAATTATAAAAGAATATATAGAAAAGATTGATAACCAAAATGTAAAAGATTTTTTCAAGGTAGCATTTAGTGAAACAGTAAGAGAAGTCTCTTTGACAAGAAATAGCGAATTTAAATTATATAGAATGAGTAAGAAACAAATAGAAAAATTTAATCCTGATGTATTTTCAGTAATGGCTGAAAAACTTATCCGTAACAGAAGAGGAATGATGGAATATATCTCCATAAAAAGAAATAACTCAGTTTCTAAGATATATGATTTTAATACTGTTTATGAAATACCAAGAAATATTATCACTCCTGAAAGCGTTGATATAATAGTAACTTCTCCACCCTACGGCGATTCAAGAACTACTGTTGCTTACGGGCAATTCTCAAGATTAGCTAATCAATGGTTAGGATTTGAGAAATTTAATGAAGTGGATAAAAGATCTATGGGTGGAATAAGAAAAAAAGAGTTTAGATATTTTGACTTTGAACCTCTTGACATGATATTAGAGCAAATTGCACAAAAAGATAATAAAAGAGTATACGACGTCATTTCTTTTTACATTGATTATGAAAAATCAATAAGTAATATTTCAAAGATTGTAAAAAATGAAGGTGTAGTGGCTTATGTTGTAGGAAATCGAAGAGTCAAAGGTATAGAAATTCCAAACGATGAAATAACAAGAGAATTTTTTGAAAGAAACGGATTTAAACATATTAAAACTATAATACGGGAAATTCCTAATAAAAGAATGCCCAAAAGGAATAGTCCTACTAATATACAAGGTTTAACAGAAACAACTATGAACTATGAGTATATTGTTATTCTTCAAAAGGAGAAATAAATATACATCTACAATAGTTTTGAATTTTGGCTTCTTTTTCTTATTTTTAAAGACTTATATTCTTTACCATGGATACCCCCAACAAATGAGGATAGCTTTAAATATTTTCTAATCATAATATTTATATGCCGGGGTAGCCGAGCCAGGTAAGGCGATAGACTCGAGATCTATTGTTCGTATGAACGCAGGGGTTCAAATCCCCTCCCCGGCGTAGATCATATATACCGATCCATGCATATCCTTTTTAACTTCTCAAAAGAATCAATAGCATGGTTAAGATAATTTTCTTAGGCAGTGGTGGAGGCAGATACATCTGTGTAAATCAGAAAAGAGCCACAGGAGGATTCATTGTAGATAAATATCATATTGATCCCGGGCCAGGTGCTTTATTGAGAGCACTTGAAAAAAATATAGATCCAAAGAAACTGAAAGGTGTCTTTGTTTCTCATAGACATATAGATCACTGCAACGATGCATCTCTGATGGTGGATGCAATGACAAACAGTCTGAACAGAAAAAAGGGAGTGTTTATAGGCTCAAAGAACTGCTCAGATCTTTTGTATCCTGAAGAAAAAAACTTCCTGGAAGGATATTATCTCTTAGAGAAAAATGATAAAGTTTCTTTGGGAGATATGAATGTAGAGGCCGTTGAGACAAGACATATGGAGGAGACAGGTATAGGATTTAAGTTCTATACTGAATGGGGTATAATTTCATACACATCAGATACAGAGTATTTCTCAGGATTGAAAGCACATGAGGGAGCAAGAATCCTTATCCTGAACGTTACAAGGCCAAGAAAATACAGGATCCCCTTTCATCTTTCAACAGAAGATGCTGTTGAATTAATCGCTACAGTGAAACCTGAACTTGCTGTGATCATACACCTTGGAATGAGGATGCATCCCATTGCAGAAAAAGAGAAAAAATTTATAGAGGAAGAAACAGATACAAAAACTATTATAGGTGATCTTGGCACTGTGATTACAATGGAAAAGGATATAAATATAAGTAAAATCTGAGGTGCTAAAATGCTTGGTGAGTACAAACCAGGAGAAATAGAAGAAAAAATACAGAGGTTCTGGGAAGAAAAAAGAATATATAAGTTTGATCTCCAGAGTGAAAAACCAATATTCTCCATAGACACACCTCCACCCACCTTTTCCGGCGAGATACATATGGGACATGCCATGAGCTATTCTCAGGCTGAGTTCATGGCGAGATACAAAAGGATGAGAGGATACAATGTGTTTTATCCCATGGGATTTGATGATAATGGTCTTCCAACAGAGAAACTGGTAGAAAAAAAATATGGTGTGAACATAGAGGAAATAGGGAGAGAAAAATTCGTGAAACTCTGTCTGGAGGAAACAAAAATAGGGAGAGAGAAATACAGAAATATATGGACAAAACTGGGAATATCTGTGGATTGGGATCTTTCATACTCCACCATAAACAATCACTGTCAGAGACTGGCTCAGATATCCTTTATAGAGTTATATAAAATGGGAAGACTTGAAAGAAAAAAAGAGCCTGTTATATGGTGTCCTCACTGCAAAACAGCAATAGCACAGGCTGAGTTAGAGGATAAAGAGGAGGACACCTTTTTAAATACGATCATTTTCAAGACAGAGGATGGAAAAGACCTCCAGATAGCAACAACAAGGCCGGAGTTTCTTCCATCCTGTGTAGGCGTTGTGGTGCATCCCTCAGATGAGAGATACAAGGATCTGATAGGAAAATATGCTGTAGTCCCTATATTTGGAAATAGAGTGAAGATAATAGCGGATCATAGAGTTGATAGAGAGTTTGGAACAGGAATTGTGATGATCTGTACCTTTGGAGATAAAACAGACATAGAATGGTGGAAAGATTATAATTTAGATCTGATCATCTCTATAAATAAAGATGGAACTATGAACGAGAAGGCGGGAAAATTCAAAGGAATGAGCTTAAAAGAAGCCAGAGAGGCGATATTAAAAGAGCTGGAATCTAAAAATCTATTGATAAAAAGAGAAAAACTTCATCATATAGTAAATACCCATGAAAGATGTGGTACTCCTGTGGAATACTTAGTTGAAGATCAATGGTTCGTTAAGATACTCGATTTAAAGGATGTCTGGATAAAACAGGCGGATAAGATGAACTGGTATCCTGAATTCATGAAAAAGAGATACATATCATGGGTGGAGAATCTAAAATGGGACTGGTGTATTTCCCGACAGCGGTATTATGGGGTACCTTTTCCTGTGTGGTACTGCAAAAAATGCGGGAGTGTTGTCCTGCCAGAAAAAGAAGATCTTCCTGTGGATCCTCTTAAAGATAAACCAAAAAAACCGTGCAAATGCGGAAGTACAGAGTTTATACCTGAAAAAGATGTTATGGATACCTGGTTCACTTCCTCATTAACACCTCAGATAATAGCAAAGTGGGAATGCGAGGATTCTCTTATGGATAAAATATATCCAAACTCGTTGAGACCACAGGCTCATGATATAATAAGGACATGGCTCTTTTATACAGTTGTAAAAAGTTACTTTCATAACAACAGCATTCCATGGTACGATATAATGCTCTCAGGCTTTGGTCTTGATGAAGAGGGAAGAACGATGCATAAATCAAAGGGAAATATTATTTTACCCTTAGATGTCGTGAAGAAATACTCTGCTGATGCTGTGAGATGGTGGGCCTCCTCTGTAAAATTAGGTGATGATCTTCCTTACAGTGAAAAGGATGTCATAGCGGGACACAGACTATGTATTAAACTATGGAATGCATCCAAACTAATTTCTTCTCATATAGACGAAAAAATAGAGTCCTGTGAACTCAGAGAGGTAGATAAATGGATTCTGAGTAAAATAGATCATGTGATAGAAAAAACAACTGCGTATCTGGATAGATATGAGTACAGCAAGGCGAGGACACTCATAGAAACATCTTTCTGGCATGATTTCTGCGATAACTATCTGGAGATAGTAAAGTACAGAGTTTATGAGAAAAAGGATAAAGCAGCTAAATATACTCTCTACAATGCCCTTCTGGCTTATCTGAAGCTTTTTGCCATCTATATACCTCACATTACGGAGGAGATATACCAGAGCATATTCAAAAAATTCGAAGGATACGAATCCATCCACATATCTCCATGGCCTGAAAAGATGGGGATAGAAAAGAGCGATCTTGGTGAGATCTGTGTCGAGATAATATCCTCTCTGAGAAAATGGAAAAGTGATAAAGGAATGCCTTTGAATGCAAAATTAGAACATATAACTATATTTTCATTGAAAAATCTTAAATCCATTGAGGAAGATATAAAAAATCCGATGAACGTAGAAAGAATAGAATTTAAAGAGGGAAAACCTGAAATAGAAGAAAAAATAATAAAAGTAGTGCCGAATTACAGAGTTATAGGACCTTCTTTTGGAGAAAAAACAAAAGAAATAATTAAACTTCTACAGAACCCGGAGATTGCAAAGAGAATAGATTCCGGAGAGACAGTGACCGAATACAAACTCTGCAGAGATCATATATCCAGAATAGAAAAAGAATACATGGCAGAAGGGAAGAAGGTGGATATAATAACAGGAAAAGACTATATCATAGAGATATTCTGAACTCTCGCACCATATTTCTGGATTACCAGAGAAGCTACATAATTTCCCATCTCACAGCATTCTTTCAGTGATTTATCTTTCAAAAGACCTGATAAAAAGCCTGCGTTGAAGGCATCTCCTGCTCCCGTTGTATCCTTCACAGTAACATTTTTAGCTTTAACTTTGAACTCCTCTCTCTCACTCCTCAGATAGCACCCTTCCTTGCCCATGGTAACAACTACAATCCTGCATCCCATATTCAGAAGCTTTTCAGCGGCTCTCCTGTAACTCATCCCTGTCATTGTTTCTATCTCCTCCTTTGTGGGGAAAACAGCATAAGATCTTTCTATTATTTCCTCTAAAGCATCCAATCCCATGTGGCTGTACATATCTCCAGGATCAAATGTTATTTTACATTTTACTTTCTTAACTATCTTTTTCTGAGTTTCAAATGATAAAAATGATTTTGAACATGCGAAAGATGTAAGATGTAGATATCTACATTTCATATAGTTTAAATCTATCTCCTTTATATCTATAAAATCATTTACGCCTGGGTTTACTATTATGGCTCTATCCCCTTCTGGTGTAACGAGAACATAGGCAGTTCCTGTTCTTCCCTCTACAATCTTTATCCCATTTTTGTCCACATCTCCAAAGTTCTTAAGAAAGAACTTTCCTTCCTCATCATTCCCGATTTTCCCGATATATCCAGTGGAAAAGCCCATTATACTGAGATCATAAACAGTATTTGCCGCAGAGCCTCCTGCCATCATCTCCTCTTTTTTTACATGACATCCCTGATCTTTCTTCGGTATTTTATCAACTAAAAAAATTCTGTCAACATTTAAAGCTCCGAATCCTATAACATCAAACATTATCCCAGCTCCCCCGCTTCTCCTCTCAGGATCCTCCTGTATTTTTTATGAATCTGAACGATCTCCTCCATGTTATCCTCCACATAATGGAAATATCCTTCTCCTTTCCAGTTCTTTATAAACTCTTTTTTGTCCTCTGCATCTATGAAATCAGCGATAGGTGAAAGATCTCTCCCTGCAAATGCAAACTCTGCATGAGGTATGGCATACTCATTACCATTAAAAACTATACTTACTCCTCCCTTCCCCTTTACTTCTCTTAACATCTTAAAATCCGTTATACTGTCCCCAACAGCCACCACACTCTTCATATCTCCGTTCTCTTTCCTTAGAATATCATAAATAGCTTCTGTTTTATATTTTCCTCCAATGACTTTTGTGTTTTCTATTATTTCTTTTATTTTTTTATCAAGATTCTCATAAAAATCATTGAAAAAAGCCTCTATATCGTTATCTTCAAGATTCAGTATCTGTTTCTCTGTTTCCCTGAGATCTATATCGTAACTGAGATAATCATTTAGAGGAAGTTTTGTGCAGTATATATTTTCTTCTGATACTCCTATTCTTTTTCCAATGGAATAAGCATGCTGTTCATAGCTTGTAGAGATTATATAAAATTTATGATTCTTTTTCAATTTTGAAACAAGCTCCCTTACACCTTTATTTATCTTAGCCTTTTCCGAAACTTTTTTTATATCCTCCTCAGTTATTTTATGCGATATCAAAAAGGGAAGTATTAAAGCCAGTGTATACCCCGCTTCGTAGTCTTTCTTTTTCAATGCCAGTATATCATCGTATTTCGATATCTTTGAAAAGATCCTATCACCATCGGGGATAAGTTTCATGACCTCGTAAGCATTATCCTGTGGGGATATTGGACCTTCGAGATCAAAACATACTATCATACTTTTCCTACAATGGAAAGAAATAAAAGAGTTTTTATCCAACAACAAGAATCTCTGGTTTCAGTATCAGAAGTAATCCAAGAAGCAGCATCAACAATCCGCTTATGAGTTTTAGAATTCTCCCCTGGTTTTCACTGAGCTTTCTTCTTCCCATCGTGAGAACAAATATCATCACTATTATGAGAAGTGGTATCACATAAATTATGTTATATGCAACTAAATAAAGATAATACTGCACTGTGGGAAGAGCATTCAGAGTCAGTATCCTCGTATATATCGCAGGAAAACCTGCAGAGCATAGAAGTTCTATAAGATTTGCAAAGAATGCCAGTGTCATTGTACCTATAATGAGAGGAAAAGTACTCTCCTCTTTTATTACTTTTCTCATCTTTTTAATAAGCCCTGGTTTTTTGGATTCTGGTATTGTGAGGGATACTCCCTTTTTAAAAAAGAAGAAATCCTTCATATTTACTATTCCCGCCGTTATAGCTATTATCCCTATAATGATTCTTAGGATATCCACATACCCTATCAACAAAAAGAAGTTCAGCCATGCTGTCATGAAGAGGAAGTATACAAATGCAGATGTAAAAACAAATATTAAACCCACTACCAGCATTCTTTTTCTGTTTCTCACATATATCAAAAGGGTCAGTAAAAAGCATAGTACCCATATAGCACAGGGATTAAAACCATCCAAACCAGCTATCACAATGGTGAGAACTGGCAGGTTTATCTTTGAGGGATCTATCTCCCCAAAAAAAGGAATTTTTATATTCTCTGTTTTTTCCTCCTTGCTGCTCAGAATATTTCCATTGAGATCTATTTCCACATAAACTGTTCTGCTTTTTGCTGTCCATTTTACAATGTATCTATCTTTTTCCACATCTATCTCCGCATTTGCATTCGGGAAATCTTTCAAAAGATCTTTAACAAGAGGATCTTCTTTTGAAATCTCTATGGCTTTTTCCTTTGTCATCTCTCCAATCCCCTTTACTTTCTCCATGGGGTCTATACATCCATTTTCAAAGCAGATATCAAGTTTTTCTTTTATATCCATACCTGTTGTTTCCTTATCAACAAAACCTGGCACATAATCATTACCGATAAAGATAATGGGTGTTATTATAGTTGCACCATACGCATCACAGAACTCTCTCAGGAGTTTGTAATTTTCTGGATTCCTTGAAACTTCATACATCACTATCTCCATTCCCGGATAATTGTCCTTTATTTCATCAAGGAACTCTTTTTCTGCCTCGCAATGCGGGCATCCCTCAGACCAGAATAAGTAAATTTTAAAATGATGATTTTCAGAACTGACAAGGGGTATTATCAGAAATAATGCCAGGACAATGAAAGCCATCTTTCTCATCATATCACCTTTCTTGCTAATGTCAAAACAGTTTATAAATCTTTGGGAGTGAACAGTTAAACTTCATAACAATAGAAGGTAAGCAAAAAACTCCAATTCAAAGGATATACGAGAAATGATTTTCATACTTTACACAAAATTTTTATAGATATAATCCAAAGGAGAGCCTTATGAAAAAAAATTACCCAAATGAAACAATACGAGTTTTGCATGAGCATGCAAGCTGTAGAAACTTTTCTGATAAAAAGATTGAGCCAGATGTTTTAAGGTATATCCTTGAATCGGGAATCCATGGACCTACAGGAGGAAATTTACAGCCTTATTCTATTATAAAAATAGAAGAAAAGGATAAAAAGGAGAAATTAGCAGAACTATGTGAAGAACAGAGTTTTATCGTGAAAGCACCGATCGATCTTCTCTTCTGTATTGATCTTCACAGACTGAAAAGATGGGCTGAGCTTGAATTTGCGCCTTTTACCGCCACAGATTCCTTCCAGCATTTCTGGATAGCATTTCAGGATACTGTTATATGTGCCCAGAATATCTGTGTTGCTGCAGAGTCTCTGGGTTTGGGGACTGTATACATAGGCTCTGTACTCGAATGCCTTAAGGAGATTAAAGAAATGTTTCAGCTACCAGATGCTGTTTTTCCTGTGGTACTCCTCTGTATGGGGTATCCAGAGAGAGAGTTGCACCCTCAGAAAAAACTTGGTGTGGATGTTGTTGTTCATTCAGAAAAATATCGTGAGATGGATGATAAGGAGATTCTGGAGGTATTCAATGAAAAATATTCTGAAAGAAAGCTGGAGATCACTGAAAAGAGATTGAGGACGATAGAGGAGACGTGTCGTAAAGCACATGGAGAGAAATTTGCTGAAAAATGCATTGAAAAGATCAAAGAAAATGGATATATAAATATGGCACAGTATTACTTTGGAGTGCATTATCGTGCCGATCAGATGAAGACAGGGAATGATCTGTACTTACAGCTTATGGAAGAGTTTGGGTTCAGATTGTTTAAGGGAGGAGTATAGAATAAGTTTTTATAATCTGGTAATAAAAATCTATTACAAGGTGATATCATGCTTGAAGAAACAACGATCTCAAGGATAATAATAAAGGAATACATGGAGGAGCTTCTCAATGCTCTCGATGTAGATGTGGCTGTAGTGGGAGCTGGACCCTCAGGGCTTGTTGCATCTTACTACCTCTCCAGGGAAGGAATAAAAACAGTGATCTTCGAAAGGAAGCTTAGCATAGGTGGTGGTATGTGGGGAGGAGGAATGATGTTCAATAAAATCGTTGTCCAGGAGGAGGGAAAAGAGATCCTGGATGAGATGGGTATAAAAACAAAGGAAGCTGAAAAAGGATACCACGTCGCTGATTCTGTGGAGGCAGTGGGAAAGCTCATATCAAAAACTGTTTCCGTGGGTACCAAGATATTCAATCTCATAACAGTTGAGGATGTGATGCTTAAAAACAGAGGAGTGGAGGGACTTGTTCTGAACTGGACAGCTGTAGAGATGAGCAATCTCCATATAGATCCCCTGACAGTGAAAACAAAAAAGGTTATAGATGCTACAGGCCATGATTGCGAGGTCGTAAGGGTATTGGAAAGAAAGGTGGGACCGAAACTCAGTACTGAAACAGGTAAGATCATGGGCGAAAAACCCATGTGGGCAGAGATTGGAGAAAAGATTCTCATAGAGAATACAAAAGAGGTTTATCCTAATCTTTATGTCACAGGGATGGCAGCAAATGCTGTTTTCGGATCTCCAAGAATGGGGCCTATATTTGGTGGAATGCTCCTTTCCGGGAAAAAAGCTGCCGAAATGATAAAAAAGGTGATTCAATAATGGATATCGAAGAAATTGCGAAAAAAGAGGAGATTGAGGAGGAAAGACTGAAGAGATATATAAAAGAGGGGAAGATTGTCATATTGAAAAATATAAATCATGATATAGAACCCGTAGCTGTGGGAAAGGGAGTGAGAGTCAAGGTAAATGCAAATATAGGAACATCAAGAAGTTTTATAGATCTTGAGACAGAGAAGGAAAAGGCAAGAGTTGCAGAAAAATATGGTGCAGATACGATCATGGATCTGAGTACAGGTGGAGATCTCGATAAGATAAGAAGAGAGATAATGAAAACAGTGAGTATCCCCATTGGTACAGTGCCAATATACCAGGCAGCAGAGGAGCAGCTTAAAAGGAAAAGAGCCATTGTGGAGATGACAGAGGATGATATTTTCAATGCCATTGAGAAACATCTGAAAGATGGTGTTGATTTTATAACTGTTCATGTGGGGGTGACAAGAGAAACGATAAAAAAGCTGAGAGAAAGATTATGTTCAGTTGTTTCAAGAGGAGGATCTTTTCTCGCTGCATGGATGATCCATAATGAGGAGGAGAATCCTCTCTATAGAAACTTTGATTATTTACTGGAGATGGCAAAGAACTTTGACGCTGTCCTGAGTCTGGGAGATGGATTGAGACCCGGGTGTATAAAAGATGCAACAGATTTCTCTCAGCTCTCAGAGCTTTACACCCTTGGAAAACTGGTGAGAAGATCAAGGGAATATGGAGTTCAGAGCATGGTGGAGGGACCGGGACATATACCACTTGACCAGATAGAGGCAAATGTTCTCTTAGAGAAAAAGATATGTGATGAAGCACCTTTTTATGTTCTTGGACCGATAGTTACAGATGTATCTCTTGGATATGATCATATCACCGGAGCCATTGGTGGTGCGATGGCAGCGCTCTATGGAGCTGATTTTCTCTGTTATGTCACGCCATCTGAGCATCTGGCTTTACCCACAGTGGAGGATGTGAAACTCGGTGTTATAGCGTCAAGGATCGCTGCGCACTCAGTAAACTTATTGAGAAAGAAAAGATCTTTTGAAAAGGATATGAGTGTTGCGAGGGGAAGAAAACTCCTGAACTGGAAAACACAGATAACGCATAGTATAGATCCTGAATTTGCATCTTCTGTTAGAAAAGAAAGATCAGGAGATATGGAAACATGCAGTATGTGTGGAGACCTATGTGCCATAAAGATACTGAGAGAAGCTCTGAAATAAATGCATTAACAATTGCAGGGTCAGATCCTGTTTCAGGTGCGGGGATACAGGCAGATATAAAGACATTTCATGCTTTTGGTCTTTACTGTGCCTCTGTGATAACTTCCATAGTGATACAGAATACCTCAGGCGTTGTTGAGAGGATGGATCTCTCCGTAGAGTGTGTTGAAAAGCAGTTAAATGTAGTTCTGTCGGATATGGATATAAAAACTGTAAAGATTGGCGTGATTCCAAAAAAAGACATCTCTTTCATAGTCAGGGGATATGTAAAAGATTTTGAGTATGTTGTTTACGATCCTGTACTGGAATCAAAGAACGGATATAAGCTCATGGATAATGAAAATCTGAGTTATATAAAATCAGAGTTCATAAAAGACATTTTTTTAATAACACCAAATATAAGAGAGGCTGAAATCCTTACAGGAAGAAAAATATTAACAAAAGAAGATATAAAAGAAACCTGCAAAGTTTTACATGATATGGGAGCTAAAAATGTTCTGATAACAGGAGGAGATCTTAATTCAGTTGACATATTATACAATGGAAGTAAATTTTTTGAATATAGATCGGAAAAAATAAAAAAAACTGTTCATGGGACAGGATGCACGTTTTCCTCTGCCATAGCAGCAAATTTAGCGAAGGGGAATACTCTTGAGAGATCCATAGAGATATCGAAAAAATACATAACAGAAGGTATAAAGAACTCTGTGAAGTGTGGAAAGGGATACGAGGTGATAGATCATCTCTACAGATTGAAAAAGGAATCTGAAAGATACTGTGTGTTAAAAGATCTTGAAAGAGCATTTTATATGCTTAAAAATGAGAATATATACGATTTCATACCAGAAGTCCAGTCAAATCTTGTGTTTTCCCTTAAAGATGCCGAAAACATAGAGGATGTTGCGGGATTCCCGGGAAGAATTATAAAAGTGGATAAAAAAATAGAGATCCTTGGTTTTCCGGATTTCAATGCTTCAAGACATATGGCTGGTCTTGTACTTACCGTCATGAAGTATAACAGGGAAATAAGATCCGCAATGAACATAAAATACTCTGAAGAGATAATCAAAGCATGCAAAAACTTAAATTATACTGTTTCTTACATAGACAGAAAGAACGAACCTGAAGAGATCAGAAAAAGGGAGGGAGAATCTCTGAAATGGGAGATCGATGAAACCTTTAAAAAAACAGGGAAGATTCCAGACGTACTCTATGATCTGGGGGATATCGGGAAAGAAGCTATGGTAAGGGTATTCGGGAAAACTCCTGAAGATGTGGCTGAAAAGATCATAAAAATTCATCGTTTACTGGAGGAAGTGCAATGAATAGAAAATATGCTGTTTTTGGTTTTTTATCACCTTTAACTGCTTTTATTTTTATAGCTGCAGCTATACATGTCCATCATTTTCAGTTTTCGGGAAATGCTTTGAGTGACATGGGGAGAGTAGGACTTGAAAAAAACTATATTTTTAATTCGGGACTGATATTATCTGGTATTTTTGGATTTATATTCTCTATTTCTCTTTTGAATGAACTAAAAAGACATGAAAAGATCCCGGGAAGCATCTTTCTCATTGCCACAGTTTTCCTGATCTGCATAGGGATCTTTCCGGAAGGAACTGATCCGCATTTCTTTTTCTCTGTGATGTTCTATCTTTTCGCAGCACTCTCCATCTTCATCTTCGGAGTCTCTATCATCTCAAGGGATAGAAAAATGGGGGTCTTCTCGATCTTCACACCGATCATCGGAACGATCCTTGCCTTAGGTCCTCACTGGGATGGCGTGGCTATACCCGAAACGATAGGAGCATTTTTTATATCTCTGTGGGTGATTTTAATCTCCCATAGATTGTGGAGAGGAAAAATATGAGATCGATTCCATAGCAAGAGCAATCATCGTGGAGAATGGATATCCCGTGTATAAACATGAGCTTGGACATCAGAGAGGTCCACAACGACGAATACGTTCTGGCTTTTCTCTGAAACCCACAATCTCAGAAGAGATAAATCTTGGGCTTGAAGACGATATTGTAGTGGAAAAGAAAGCAAAACTCCTCTCACATCCACAGAAAGAAATTATTTTAATATAAAAGTGGAGAGGAGGGGCGATGTTGATTCCTGTTTCCCTATAGGGCGTGTTTTCCTCGATGGCGGATGGAGTGTTTCTCCTCTCCATTATAATCTATTGATCTTCAGGTATAAAAACTTTTCTATCTCATTATATTGCCGATAACAAAAGTGGAGCTTCCAGTTCTTTAAGACTTATTTCTACTGAACAAGTCTTTTAAACTTTATAAAGTGTTATGAGTATCATGAGTATGAATGAGGAAATAAAGAATTGCAGACGATGTGATCTCTGGAAAACGAGAACAAATGTTGTTGTCGGAGAGGGGTCACTGAGTGCAGATATAATGTTCATAGGGGAGGCTCCCGGATACAATGAGGACAAACAGGGGAGACCATTTGTTGGCAAAGCAGGAAAAATACTGGACGGGCTTCTGAACTCAGTGGGATTGAAAAGAGAAGAGATATATATCACAAATATACTGAAGTGTAGACCTCCGGGGAACAGAGATCCACTGCCTGAGGAGATAAAGGCATGCACACCATATCTGGATGAACAGATAGAGATGATAGATCCCAGAAAAATATGTACACTTGGAAACTTCGCAACAGATTATATTCTCACCAGCTTTGGACTGAAATCTGAGAATATTGGAAGAATCCATGGAAAAATATTCAAAGCAAGTGAAACTCTGGATATAATTCCTCTTTACCATCCTGCTGTCGCTGTTTACAACCCAAATATGAGACCTATTCTCATTGAGGATTTCAAAAAAATACTGTGATAATTTACCTTCTTCCTCTTCTGTGTCTTCTTCCCCGCATTCTAAGCCCAAATCCCGATCTTCTGTTATATAATGGTGCATTTTGGGAAGATTCGGTATTTTCGAGAATTATCGCATGTCTCGGGCACGAGGCAGCAGCTTCCTTTATACATGTAGCATTTTCATTTTTTATCTTTGCAATTCCACCTATAACTTCGATTCCATCGGGGCATATGCTTGCACAGATTCCACAGCCCATACATCTACTCTCATCTATTTTTACCATTTTGAGCCTCTTAAAGGTTTATCTCTTCTATAAACTACCCACTCATTTTCTCCTTATAAACCTTTCCAGTATCCAAAATCATTTAAACTGTGGAGAAGATAGATATCATGAAGTATGCTGATGCAGGAGTGGATGTCAGAGCGGAAGAAAAAGCCGTGAAAGAGCTTTTAAAAGTTATAAAGCCATCCTTGGATCTCAGGGATAAGATGAGATCTGAATCCGGGAAGTATTCGGGATATTTGAAGTTAGGAAAACATTATCTTGCTTTATCAACAGATGGTGTCGGTACGAAAACCCTTGTTGCAGAGAAACTCAATAAATACGATACCATAGGCATAGATCTCATTGCTATGGTGGTGAATGATCTCATATGCGATGGATTTGAGCCTGTGGCTCTATCTGATTACATAGTCGTCAGGGAGCCGGATGAAAACTTCATGAAAGAGATCGGAAAGGGATTGATGAAAGGAGCAGAAGAGGCAAATATAGCAATAATCTCAGGTGAGACTGCTGTGCATCCAAACATGAATCAGAAGTTTGATCTTGGAGCCACAGCTCTTGGCATATCAGAAAATCCCATAAGTGCTAAAACAGAGGAAGGAAACATAATCATAGGATTAAAATCCTCTGGAATACATAGTAACGGTATCTCACTGGCAAGAAAACTTTTTGAAAACGATGAAAGACTTTTGCGAGAGGTCTTAAAACCCACAAGAATATATGTGAGGGAGATACTGAATCTGATCTCAAATGTGCATGTAAAGGCTCTTGCGCATATAACAGGTGGTGGTTTCCTGAAGCTCAAAAGAATAGCTTCAGGAGTTAGGATTGATCTTCCTGAGATCCCCCATATTTTCAGAGAGATCATGGAGAGAGGAGTGGAGTTTGAGGAGATGTGCAGGACGTATAATATGGGGATAGGTTTTGTTGTAGTTGTGGAGGAGAAGGATCTTGATACTGCTCTTGATCTTCTGAAGGATGGAAGAGTGATTGGAAAGATCACAAAAGAAAAGATAGTAATCAATGATCATCTCATAAGCTTATAACTTATCTCTCCTGTCTTTAAATTGATAATAACAAGATATACATTATCATCCTTAGAGATAACGAGCCTGAGAAAATTTTTCTCTGAGGTGTAATCAACAACTCTGTATCCCTTCTTAGTATAGTATTCCAGTATCACAGGAGATATCTCCTCCTTTTTTCCTGATCTCAGGGATAATATAGAGAGAATAAGAAAAACAGGAATGAATATCATTATAAAGTATTTCCATACTTCTCCATAGGATTTTTCAGAGGATTTCTCAGGGATCTGTTTTTCCTGTGTAAAGGATTTTTGATCGAGAAACTCAAGGGATTTCACAAGGATGATCTCACATGCTCTCTCTCCCTCGTCTTCCAGTGTGGTAGAAGAAGGTCCCCACTCCATCTTTTCAATCTTATCGCCCATATTTTTTCTTCCTGTAATATATACAAGAGATCCTGAGATCCTGATATAATCTCCCTTCTTTATTTCAAGGATCTTGTCAAATATCTCCTTTGTGCTTGGGATGAGGTGATTGTTGCTCATATGTGTCCTCAAATAATAAAATGTTATCTCTGAGTCATGGGGAGTATAGTAGTAACTGCAGTATCTGTACTCCATCTTCACCTCAAGGTTCTTTTTGATCTCTGGTTTCAGTACATCTCCCCATGCCAGTGCCACATCTACCAGCCCGAAGGGTGCTTTTTCCTCCTTATAAAATCTTATACCAAGAACTTCCCCTTCCACAGTATAATCCATCATCTCTTCAATATTAAAAACCCATCCTGTATTTGTCTTTATCGTATTTTCATCCTCAAACCAGTAATCCTTTCCAAACTCATAAACATCATGAGACGTAACTGAAGGGATGAGAAAGAGGATGAGAATGATCACTCTTTTCATAGATAAAACTGATATTAAAAATATAAAAAACTTTCATTAAGTTTTTTAACTCTTCTGATGTATAAGATCTATGAGAGCATTGTATGTAGGAAGATTTCAGCCCTTTCATAAAGGACATCTCCATAACATTGAAAAGATCCTTGAGGAGAACGATGAGATCATAATAGGTATAGGGTCTGCTCAGTACTCACACACACTGAAAAATCCATTTACATGTGGGGAGAGAATAGAGATGATAAGAAGAAGTTTAAAGGAGCTTTCGAGAGTGATGATAATCCCGATCACAGATCTTCATGTCCATTCCTTATGGGTGAAACATCTCTGTAGCTTTGTTCCAAAGTTTGATGCAGTTTACTCCAATGAGCCATTAACAGTAAGACTTTTCAGGGAGGAGGGATTCCCGGTAAAACCCCTCCCTCTCTATTCAAGAGAACACTATGACTCAACAAAGATAAGATCAAAGATTTTAAAAGGTGAAGACTGGAAAAGTGATGTTCCCGAAGCTGTTTACAACTTTATAAAAGAGATAAAAGGCGATGAGAGATTGAGAGAGATCGCAAAAACAGATAAAATCAGGTGAGAAAATGCATCTTCTTTTTAAACATGTGGATTATATATACTGGAAAACGAAAAAAAAAGCTGTAAAAAATAGAGAGGAGCTGAATGAGGAAAACAGAGAAAGAAGAATAGAAGAAGCTCTTCTTGTTTACCTTGCCATAGAGGAAGGAGACAGTGATAAAATAGATGATGCTGTAAATGAAATTCTGGACGTGTCTGGAAGAATAAAGGCAAAGAGGATAGTTTTATTTCCGTTTATTCATCTTTTTATAGATAAACCAGCATCTCCTGAAGTATCCATGCATATTTTAGATGAGATCACAAAAAAACTTGGAATGGAGGTCTACAGGATTCCCTTTGGATGGTATAAGGAGTATGAGTATAGAAGTAAGGGACATCCACTATCCACATTATCAAGGAGAGTATGATGTTTCTATCTCTTAACTCTGGAGGCATAGATTCCCCTGTGGCCGCATATTTGATTCTAAAAAAGGGATATGATCTGGACTTTATATACTTTGAGAACCCAGACAAAACTCTTAAAGAAAGAACTCTTGGTACAATAAAGAGAATTTCAGAGATATTTGGAAAAAAATTTAAGCTCTACCTCATAGATCATGAATCCTTTTTAAATGAGTTTATGGAGAATACAGGGAGATGGGATAAAAAATTTACATGTGTATTCTGCAAGAGAACGATGTACAGGATCTCAGAGGCCATATCTGAAAAATATGGATATAAAGCACTGGTGACAGGCGAAAATCTCGGTCAGGTGGCTTCTCAAACTTTAAAAAATCTCTATGTGCTGGAACAGAGCGTTAAGATCCCTGTTTTAAGACCCTTATTGTGTATGGACAAACAGGAAACGATAGACATAGCCAAAAAAATTGGAACTTATGAAATTTCAATAAAAAAAAGTATAAAATGTAAATATGTTCCAAAATATCCTGCCATAAATACAAATTTAGAAAGAATCCTGGAAATAGAAAGGAAAATGGATCTTAAGAGAATTATTGATGAAGTATTAAAAAAGCATTATATAGAGTATGTATAAATTATACAAGAGTCTCTCAAGCGAAGAAACTTTATAATAGAGATGAGTCTATTTTAATCTTTCTAAAGAAAAAAGAGGCGATCTACGTGGAAAAGTACATTCAGATCTTTACGACCACCAAGAAAAAGGAAGATGCCGAAAAGATAGCCAGAATGCTGGTAGAGAAAAGACTGGCAGGGTGCATTCAGATACTCCCTATAACAAGCATCTACCGATGGAGGGGTATAGAGAGAAGAAGAATGGCTGTGCTTAATCAAAAGTAAAAAAACTCTATACGAAGAGCTCGAAAAGACAATCAAGGAGATACATCCCCATGAGATACCAGAGATAATCGCCGTGCCTATTATTGCTGGAAGTGATGATTACCTGAAGTGGCTCAATAATGAACTCAAGAAGGAGTAGGTAAAGTGGAGTGGAGACGGGGAGAAGATGAGTGAGTTGAAAGAGTTTTGGATAATTTTTGATACAATCTATAAAAATTTCAGATGAAAAGCATCAAGAGCGTGGCATGACTGGTCGAATTTGCATGCGTCTAACACTTTTAAAGAAAAAATTGGAGATACCCAATTAATGTTCTTCAAATATATGAGAGAATCTATCTAATATCTCATCGTTAACTTTTTGAAAATCTACCACAAGATCGGATTCTTTTATCATTTCTTGGGCAATATTCTTATAATGAGAGAACAAAATGACATGCTTCCCTAAGCTTTTCACTAGTTTCAGTGATTCCAATAGGTCAATATCTCCCGAGAACAGAACAGCGATATCATAATTATTGAGATACGCATTGGAAACAAGATCAACAGCCATTTGGACGTCAACACCCTTTTGAAATATTCCTTTGTCTTTGGTAAATTGTAGTGGTTTTTTTCTAATTTCAAAAAAGGCATACGTCATAGACTCCTTAAAGAACTTTTTCTGTCCTTTTTTCCTTTTTTCAGTTTTCTCCAGTAATTTTTCTAATTCTTCTTTTTCTTTTCCAGTAGATTCGTTTATTGCATCTTTAATCCTTTTAAATAGTGAATCGGTGTATTCACCTGTGTATACATATGTCCTGACATGCCTTAATTCCTTACCTCTATATTGCGGATTTTTTGAGAGGTATTCCATAACAAATTTTTGCACTCTATAAAATTCTATAACTCTATCCTGGCTTCTCTCCTCTTTAATACACCCCATATTTGCCATAAAATTAGAGTAGTCAACAAAAATCATCACCTTCATCTTTTCCCTCCTTATATAAATGGGGGATTTACATGTCTTACAATAGTAAGACTATCCCCCTTACAACAAACCATTACAGTTATGTATTTGAACTTATCCATTTAAAAATCTTTCGATAATTTTGAGATTAAATAAGCTGTAAAAATGAGATAAATAGTTATAATTCTCTATATAGATATCTTTTTTCTCTTATTGAAAGATTTTGTGATTTATAAGAGTACTGTCAGCTTTAATACATGTTTTTCTGAATTTTCTTTTTATTGTGAAAAAGAGGATTGAGCTGGGAGAAGAATAGAGTTGGGATTATTTTGTTAAATTGGGATTGTTAAGAATAAAATCTTTAATAGATTTCAAGTGTTTTCTAAATAGTAATCTACTTTTTCTTAGGTATTCTTTTTAGAGTAATACCTTCATAACTTTTTACAAGTGATTTCATCTTCGAATCAGCAATTCCACTGTAGACAAACCATCCTTCTACCTCATCTCCTTTGTGTCTGTTTTTAAATGCCATATATGTACCAACAAATTTTCTTAAATCTTCTGAATTTACATTTCTATTTTTACATTCCACTAAAACCCATCTTTTATTTCGAGAAAAAAGCTTTTTTTCTTCTTTTTCTCCTACTATATCTATTTCGTATTTGCCTTTTTTCTTAAAATTTAGTGTGCATTTATAACCTTTTTTTGAAAAATAGGTCATAATCTGGCTTTCATAAGTTTTTCCGTCATAATTTGCTCTCAATCCTCTCTTTGTCCTTTTTTCCTTTAAATATTTATCTATATCCTTATTTGTAACATTCTTTTCTAGAATTTTAATTATTTCAGATTTTTTCAAGCCTTCTGGAATTATTAATTTCTTATCTGTCCCCCTTGCTAACTCAATCAATTCCTTTATACTCAATTGTTTTAGCTTATTTCTCTTTTCCATATTTACTCACTAATATACCAAGTTAGTAAATTATTTATATTTTTCGGTATTTTTCATTAGGTATCGTTATTATCATTTATCAAAAAATAGGCGTCTCAAAAACTCTACTCCTGTGTATGAAAAATGACCTATCTATAGGGGGCTGTTTCGATAAATAAAAGATTTACCAATTTTCCATAGCAAATCTATTTTTTTCTTTTTTTTCTATAAAAACCTCACCGATCCGTATTTTTTCTAATTCAGAGATTAGTTTTTTCATTTCGGGATATTTTTTGCTATATATATCAATAACTTTTTTGTATAAACGATCGTAGATCTCCTTTGTAGATTTTTGATACTCATTTATAAGGACTTTTAAGTCTATGCTCTCTTCGTATCGTTCGATATATTTTTTCGTTCCGTCGCTCCAGCCTCTCCATCCTAATAAAAATTTTTTATCCAAAGTTAATAACTTTCTTTTATCTAGCAGCAAATGTTGATCTACTCCTTCTCCTTTTTCATTGTATACTGTCTTATAAGTTATACGTGCAATAGGAGAAAATAATCCATAATGCTGTATAAATGCTCGCAATTCTATTAAAAATTGTTTGTGTTTTTTATTCTGATTTTTAAAACTTTTAAATTCCTCATTAAATCGCTTATTGAATAAAATTCTATAAAAAATTCTAGTGTGATTATCCAAAGAATATACACTTGCCAAATAATTATGAAAAAGTCGATTTATTTCGTCCAAAAGTCGATATAATTGTGGCAAATCTTTTCTTTTCCAATCCTTAAAGTCTCTATAATATGATTCAACCGCATCAGATAGTTCTTGATAATTTTTATTCAGAATATACTCCATGATAGCTAAGTTTTTTAGTAAGTTAGTAGTTCTTTCTCTTTCAAATCTGCAGATATATTGAATAAGCCTGTCTTTCTCTGCTTTTTCCAAAATAGAAATTAAACTACCTTTTCTTAACTCTTTTAAAGCCTCAATAATTAATTCTGTTTCAAAACTAGTTAAACTTGCAATAACATTTTTTTCTGTCTTATTCTTCGTCACAGGCTCACCAAAATCAATATTATACCCTTATTTATATACTTTATTCTTATATCAAAATACCTCTTTCTGTTTTTCAATCCCTCTCTTTAACCCTCCACCAAAAACTCTCTAATCTTTTTAAATCCTACTCTTCAACCTTTTATATGCCTCTCAAAAACCTTTTTTAACTCCCCCCAACCTTTTAACCAATCACATCTTTCTAACTTCCAATATCTCATTCTTCCTGCGAAAGAATTTCTACTATGCTCTCTTTCAGTTTCGGTATCTTGTTTTTAACTACATCCCAGACAATATCTACATCTATCCCAAAATATGCATGAATGAGAATGTCTCTCAACCCAGCAATTTTCTTCCATTCCACTTCGGAGTTTCTCCTTCTAATATCATCAGGAATGTTCTTTACCGCTTCTCCTATTATTTCCAAATTTCTTGCTACACCATCTTGTATTAACTCGTTCTTTGCAAAATCATCAAAAGACAAGTTTTCCGTGTATTTTTCAATTTTGTAAATACTTTCTAGAATATCTTTAAGGTAGAATTTATACTCCCGTGGCATATTTTGCACTCCCCAGAATATAAGGTCTCAAATCTGATTTTATGGCTTCAATGATGACAAGATCAACCTTGCAACCGAATAACTCCTCTAAGAAGAATTTGAGATTCATGTAATTATCAAATGTTTTTTTACCTTTTTCAAATTCCACCAAAATATCTATATCACTTTCTGCCCTTTGTTCGTTCCTCATATAAGATCCAAATAACCCTATTCTTTTTACGCCGTACTCTTTTATCTTTTTTCCATTTTCTTCAAGTTTCTGTATTATCTCTTCAGATGTTAACATAGTCTGTGCCTCCTTCCTTAAGGAAGAGCATCTTACTTATCTCAACAATTCAAAGGTATTCTTTCTCCTAATTATATCTTCTTTGATTATACGGGTATAAATTTCTTTTGGAAGAGAAGTATTTGCTAAGCCTCAAATCTCCCTCTCAAAAACCTCTTTTAACTCTTCAATAGAGTTCACAGTATAATCCGCCTCTAATTTTTCCTTCGGATTGAGGGCTATCCTGATC
>Ga0190305_1000070_pt1 | contig 28673 bp, 43 predicted proteins | sample 48700723_MG_FD_161678 | JGI IMG/M metagenome (GOLD analysis project Ga0190305, IMG submission 161678) | Hydrothermal vent sediment bacterial communities from Southern Trench, Guaymas Basin, Mexico - 4870-07-2-3_MG | ecosystem: Environmental > Aquatic > Marine > Hydrothermal vents > Sediment ... | reverse complement strand
CGTATAGTATGGGTGAGAGGAGAAGTATTGATATTAGTTTACTTCTTGGAATTCTTACTTTGTTAGCTACTAGTAGAAGATTTGCTGGAATAATACTTTTAGATGAGATAATAGATAAGTTAAGTGGTGAGGTAGTCGTCCGGGTTTTACGCTTGCTGAAGGAGTTTTCTCGTAAGATACCTTCACAGATATTCTTTATCACTCATAATAAAACTGTGAAGGACTGGAATGGTTGGGACCGAGTGATTTGGTTAGAAAAAAAGAATGGTATTACTTCAGTTGGAGGTACTAAAAATGCCATATCCTAATGAGTGGTCTTGTAGGTTGGAAGATCCGAAGAACTGCTCTGCTTTCCGTCGTGTAAACGGAAAGAGAAAACATAATGGAAAACCTTATGATGTCATCTATTGTAAAGTAGGGCAACGGTGGGTGCAACAAGCTTTTCGTTATCCTAAAAAACACTGGACAAAATCTGAGGCCCGCCAGCATTGTAAGTCCCATGGAGGACGTTTTGGGGAGGCTCGTTTGTTGGAGGTCAATTTGAGTGAGGATTAATAGTGAAGTTTTAGATCAAGTTTTATTTGCTCGACTTGGTGCTGAACTGATTGAATTAAGAAATCAGTGGTTGATGTTTAGTGAAAAGATAGAGGAAGAGTTAGTTCGTCAAACTGCTCAAAAAATTAGATCTCTTACTGATAAGGAGAAATTAGAACTTATTTTAGGTTACCTTACAGAGTCTCCTACACCTTATTTTCTAAAATGGTTGTTGCAGGATGGATACTTTCCTCGGTATTATTTCCAGAAGAGGCTTCGGTTGATACGGTGCTCACGGTGTGGACGGATAAAGGTTTATTATGCTAGGTCTATGTGTAAGAGGTGTTATAATAAGTTGCAGCGAAAAGGAAATTTTTTGAAAAGGAGGTAGAATTTTGAAGACAGTTTTAGTTTGCGGGATACCCTGTAGTGGTAAGACGACTTTTTGTAGATACTTGAAAACTAAACCGTTCTTTTGGAACTGGATCCACATAGATGCTGATGATGTTAGAAGTACAGTATGTAGAGATCTTGGTTTTAGTGACTTGGATAGAATGAAAAATTTAGAAAACACTGCTTATATCTGTAATGTCTTAAATAAAAATGGTGTAAATGTTCTATTATCTTTTGTTGCTCCCCGAGTTCGGTATCGAGAAAGAATGCGAGAAATAGTATCCCGGTATGGTAAATTTTATGTAGTTTGGTTAAAATGCTCACTTGAGAAAGCTCAGGCAAGAGATACTAGGGGAGTTTATAAACAGCCTCTCATGTTCCAGTTTGAGCCTCCTCAGCAAGCATTAGTATTAGATGCCAACTTACTTGATTTTAATAATTTTTATCTAAAATTATTGGAGTTTTTAAAAGTTGGAAGCAGTTTGGATTAGTGATACTTTACTAGATGTAGTTGTTGATTCTACTACTGAACTTGTCTCTTTACCATTGCATGTCCAGTTCTGCACTGGAGATCAAGTTGAGGCCGTAGTAGTTTCTTCTTGCACGGATAAAAGAAACTGTTTCTTATGCGCTCCTTTTCTATCTACTAGCGCTCGGAGTGCTTTTGTGCAAAGAAAAAGCATTGAAGAACTTTCTGTGCTGGAAACTACAGTTGAAGTGCGGAAAGGAAGTGAAAGAGGAGTATATCTAGAACTTGGTGAAGTAAGTCAAAGGATATGTAATATATGTTATCATGTAGAAAGTGATAAAGGAGTGTATCTATATGTCTATAAAGTTTCTGATATGGAAGCACTCCGTTGTGAAAGACCTCTCACAGAAAGTGACTCAAGACTTTGCTTTACTCTCGCCACGGATTGGAACTGTTATAGTAAGAAGGAAGTTTGGTTACAAACTATTTCTGGAACTTTTTCTGAGAGACTAGTTGAAGTTCAATCTTTTCCTGGATGGATAAGTGAGAGAGGAGCTATTTTAGCCAATTTTGGTGTTGTTGATGTAGAAGTAGTCCCTATTACTTTTGGTTATTTGGAAGGAAGTTGGAGACAGTGTTTTATTGAAGGAGTTATATTTAGTGATGTAAGAAACTGTTTGGTGGAAAGTGCTCGATGGATATGGATTTCTATAACACCAGTGTACCCTCAGCCATATTCTCTTTTAGAAGGAGTTGAGAAAGTAGATTTTACTTTTAGTATCCTTTCAGCAATCCAGTTAGATAAAGATTCTATTCTGGTAACATTAAATGGAAATAAAATTGATATTAAAGAAGTAAAAGGAGATGATAAAGAACTTGCCGTAAGAACTGTAGAAGCGGAAATACAAAAAGGTATTAATACAGTTGTAGTACAAGTATTTGATATACTTGGTAACACTTATGAAGAAAACTTCCAGTACTGGTACTAAATATCTTTTTGGTAATATTTTTTTCCCACGGTTGTTGCTTTTTTGTCAGACAAGAAAGGAAAAAGTTGATTTAATTAGTAGATACTGGCAAATTAGAAAAGAAGAGGAACTTGTTAGTTTGATAAAAGAACTTTACAAGAAAAATTGGCCACGATCTTGGCATCTATTTTGTTATAAGTATAATCGTTTTGCAGAATATCTGATACCAAGTATAAAACTGGATCCAGATTTTTCATTTACTATCCTTGAAAAGAAAAAATTTTTAACTCGATATCTTTCAATTTCTATTCCACATTTTACTGTATCTCGTAGTTTTCCTGAGAAATATCATGATGAACTACTTTTATTCTTTTCCAACCTTTATAATCAACCCCGAGAAGGTCGTTTTCCTCATCTGGTTAGGGAGGTAGTTTTAGAATACGGTTCAGATGTAGATAATATTTGGGTTGGAAATTTTTACCCCAGTTATACTAGGGAGGAGTTTAGTAGGGAGTTATTTTTTAACAATGATTTGTTAGAACTAAGTTTGCAGGAGGTAAATAATTTTTACTGGATTCGGTGTAAAGGTGTAGATGTTGGATTTTTTCCAAAGATTACTTCTGTTGTAACTCCAATGGCTATTATTTTAAATCCAGCGAAAGATAAATCTGTCCAGGTGCGGATTCAGAATATTTCCAATTATATTTATCTGCTATCAAAAGTAGAAAGTGTTTTTGATGTTGAGTATGAGGAGGATGGTCGTTCTGTAATAAATATACCAACTAATCGGTTTAAATTTAGTTCTTTGACTTTAGCTAAGAAACGGAATTCTCCATCCAAATTTTCTGAAAAAGTTACGAGGTACCAAACTTGGGTGGCACGGGAGTTAGATCTTTAGTTTTAGATTTTTCTCAGTTATTTATGTCAGCATTTTTTGCGGGGGAAAAATATCTAAAATATACTACTAGTTATGGTACCAGTATTAGTGGATGCTATATATTTTTAAAAACTTTGTTTAATTATCTAGATACTTTTCATCCTCAACGAGTTTTTATAGTAACAGATACTGGAAAAAGTGTCTATAGAAGAAAATTATACAGAGATTATAAAAAAGGACGGAGTGCCTTTTCTACGGAAACACAGCGAAGAGAGTGGCAAAGACAAAGAAAGATAATCTACGACTGCTTGCGGGTTAGTCCTTTTCATTTTGTAAGTAGTACGGATGTTGAGGCTGATTCTATAATTAGTTTTATAGTGAGGGTTATGTCAAAGGTAGGGTCTGTTACTATAGTATCTAGAGATAAAGATTTCTACCAGTTAAAAGCTTTTGGGGCAGAAATTTTTGATCCAGTTAATAAAACTTTTTTACAGCGGGAGGATATTGCTAAGTCCTATGGATTTAACTCTACGGAATTCCAGTATGAGCAGTTACCTCTTCTTATAGCAATAATGGGCGATAAAGATGAAGTGCCCGGTATAAAATCATTAGGACCCAAGTTTTGTTCTGTTCTGATTGAAAAAGTACTTAAGAACCATCCACACTTAAGATCTCCTAAAGAATTTCTTGATGTACTTAGTTCTATGGAGTGGGGGGGATTACAGAAAAAAGTAGATCTAATACTTGATAGGAAGGATGAGTTTGAGGTGAATTATAAGTTGTGTAGTTTATTAGAAGATGACCCAACACTAGTACCTAGTTTACTTTATAATTATATTTTAGAAGAGAAAAAGTTCGATATGGATGTATTTATGAATGTAGTTAGGCAGTATGAATTAGAGGTAGTTATTCAGGAAGATATTTTAATAAATTTTTTAAACGGGTGGAAGGTGGAGTTGAAGCAATCTTCTTATCCTGAACTATATAGAAAGGCAAACAGAATACTGGAGGGCCTACGCTGTGGATAGAGGAATATATATAGGTGCTGGTACTGTTTCTTTGAGAGTAATTGGTAAAAAATGCCAGTTAATCTTAGGGGAGAAAGATTTCTGGTTTTCTTTTCCGGGTTTTACTGAGTTTTTAACTGTTTTACAGCAGTTTTTAGCGAGTGGTGCTCGGTATTATGCTCGAGGGACAAGTCCTGGAGATGTTCTGTATTTTAAAATAGAAGATAATGAAACTTTATTTTTTTCAGTTGGTAATAAATCCGGCCGGTTAACTCCAGAGGAGGTAAACCTTTTATTTAGGATTGTTAACTGTACTACATATCTTTTATTTGGAAATAACTCAATTGGAGAGAGTTCTGCTCAACTTCAATGATGGAGGAGATTATGGAAACTTTACCAGATATTCAGCAGATGCCACCTTTTGTGAAATCTGATATTAATGTAGTTGGTGTAAAAGGGGTAGGTTTTTTATTTGAGATGACTACACGAGATGGAAAGACTTTTACTACGGATGGCACTTTGAGTGTAGGGTGTTTCTTAGGAAAAGACAGGAAGGGAGTTGATATGTCGAGGTTTGTTAGTGGATTAAGTATTGTTAAAAAATTCACTACTCGGCAGTCGTATCTAGATTTTCTAAATATGTTGCAAGACAGGATTCCTTATTCAGAACAATTTTTTCTTAAAGCTAGCACAAGATATTTTATGGAAAAAAAGTCACCAGTTTCTCAACTTGAATCTTATTTACCTATTGATTATAAATATATTATAATGACTAATCGGAAAAAAGTAACAGAGTATACTTCTGTTCGGGTTCCTTATTTGAGTTTATGCCCTTGTTCTAAAGAAATATCTGAAGTAGGTGCTCATAACCAAAGGAGCTACTGCACGATAGTTTTAGAATCGAGTGGGCGAATAATTTGGATTGAAGATATAGTGGAGATTGTTGAAAGACATGCTAGTTCACCTATCTGGGAACTACTAAAAAGAGTTGATGAAAAGTGGGTAACTGAAACTAGTTACCACCGTCCACGGTTTGTAGAAGATATGGTTCGGTTAGTTGAAAAGGATGTAAAGGAGATAAGTAGTAAGTATTGGATTTTTATAGAGCATGAAGAAAGTATTCATTTGCATAATGCTTTTGCTTTTTCTACTTCATCTGCAGATATTAGTTTTTTGATTAATGTTTGAAAGGATTAGAACTATTTTGGATTTAAAAGTGTGGTTAAGAACTTTTCTTGTTAGAGCTCTTTGGAAATATCTTCACCAGTACTCTGATGTTACTTCTACTGGGGTGTGTAAGATTAAGATTAAGACTACTACTAGTTCTCCCGAAGGGCCTTACTGGGACATATATAGAAAAGTTTCATATAATCAACTACCTTTTTCTATAAAGGAACTGTATTTTAAATTTACTCTTCGGGAGTATCCTAAAAAAATAATAGCTGGGCGTGGGCGAGTTCGTAAAGTTCATGGAGTATTTATACCAGTTATTACTTTGTTGTATGTTAAAGATAAAACTACTAATCTTACCAAAGTTATTTTAAAGAGGGAGAAAGATGCCTGGGAAGAGCAACCACTTACCAATAGCAAGATTTGAGGTTGGGTTTATAGATGACCCTTATTTGGGTATTAGTTTAAATTTATACTGTTGTGGGTGTTGGCACCGATGCCCAGGATGTCAGAATCCCGAGTTGCAAGATCCAGATAGTCCTCTGTGTAAGAAACTTACTGTGGAAGAAGTAATTGAGGAGATAAAGAAAAATGTAGAACTAGTAGATAGTATAGTTTTTCTAGGGGGAGATTTTGGATACTATCCTCAGGAGTTGAGATTAATAAGTGAGGCAGTTAAGAAACAATTTAATAAAAGATGTGTATTATATACAGGGTTTACTTTGGAACAGCTCCGTCCCGAGGTGCTTGATTTTATTGACGTGGTGGTAGATGGTAAATATAAGCGGGAGTTGCATCGAGATGGATTTCCTGCATCTTCAAATCAACGACTTTGGTTGAAAGTTGGTAAGGTCTGGAAGCAAGTAGATCCTGATACTACACCTTTAGCTAAATTGTTGCGTAGTAGAAAAATTGGGAGGTGAAGAGATGATTAAGGTTTATGCTTTATCGGGAAGTCATGGGATAGGTAAAACTACAACTTGGAAAATAATTAAGCAGTTGGCTGATGGTGATAGGTTTGCTTTTGTAGGTGAAGTTGCTCATGGAATACTTGTGCAGATGGGAATAAGAGATAGTTGGAAAGAAAAGATATTTGGTTATAACGCTGCGTATAACTATTTTGAGAACGCTTTAGATTTTATTACTGTTGCCAGTTATTTGGTTCACCAGGATAAACCAATTATTGCTGATAGAAGTCTAGTTGATAACGCTGCTTATCGTCTCTGTGCTAAACTACCTTTGAATACTATCCATCTACTCGATTTTCACGCTGTTAAGTTATTTACGTTTTTTATGAGAAGTCCAAAGCGGGAAGATACTACTGTTACAGATGCGGTAAGGAAAATATTAACTCGATTTAAATTACCTTATGAAGAAATTTTTATACGGGAGGGAGACCCTGAAGGGACAGCTCGCTTGGTTTTAGATAGAGTGATTGAGATGGAAGAAAAGAAGTAAGGATGGCTTTTTCATCTTTTTTAATTCGGAATGAGCGGCTTATTTTTTCTAATTATAATACAAGTTTAGTAATTAAAAGTAAGGTTCTAGAGAATTTTTACTGGAGGCGGTTAGTTAGAGAGTATTTTATAGCCGAAGCAGCTTATCCTATACATATAACTTTTGAAGAACCTGCTGTGTGGGGTAAGTTAGGTATCTATTTGGATTCTTCCCAAGTATATCTTTTTCCAGAAATTTACAAAGAGAAAGTTCTTCATGGTATACCTCTTGATGAAGATAAGTTAAATCCGGAACTAAAAAAGAAGTTGGAAAAAGGTCTTTGGGATAACCGGTTATTTTTATTTCCTCGGAAAAGTATTACTAATAGAGTAACTTTTGTTCCTAATTTAACTGGATTGACACAGCAAGAAAGGATGGAACTAATCTCAGCCATACATTATGAAAATATATATTATTATGACTACAAAGGTGCTGAGTTATCTACTATAATTTTACTTATACAAGATAAAGAACTTATTGATTATTTTAATGATGTGGAAGATCCTTATACACTATTTGATAATGGTCGAGAGAGAAAACTTGAGATTTTATCTACTCTTTATAGTAAGGAAGGAAGGGGCACAGGACTACTTTATTTACTAAATAGTAAGTTTCGTAACAAGTTTAAATTTTCAAGTTATAAGGAATATAATCATTATGTGCAGAGAGTTTTTCAGGATATTTTTCATTATCAACTCGGTCAGTTAATTAAGTCAGATGAACTTTTGTTTACAGTTTTTGATGGATTTTATACAACAAAATATTTGGGTGAAAATGTTGTGGTTACAGAACTTCCGCCGGGTATGGAAGGACTTCACAAGGTGAAATTTAAAATTAGTAGAAAATGTTAAGTTTAGAATATATCCGAGAGAAATTTTTGCCGTTGGTTCTTTTTGGGACTAGTGACTTTCTTTTTACTTTAATTCGGAAGGTAAAAGAAACTGAGTACTTGTCATTTGTTCCTTATGAAGATAGAGTAAAACTAGAGGAAGCTATACGGTTAAAATTGTTTGGTTATGATGGAGCGAGTATTATTGAGATATTAAAACTTGATAAAGGACTAAAGGAGAAAGAAGAGGAGATAATAGTTTCTGAACATTCTATAATACAGACAGTTTCTCACTCTCTTAAATTATACATAGTTAGTGAGTATATTGGAATTTTTCTTGGTTTAGGAAATTTTGAGAAAAAATTAAAACAAGTTGAGCAAATTCTGAAAGATTTTTTGACAGATTATACTTTTGAGTATGATTTTGGTGAAGAAGTATATGATTGGGAATCATTTATAGAAAGAACAAGTAAAGCATTACTTAGAAAGAAATCTAGAAATGTTTTCACTGTAAAAACTAATATTCCAGTTCTTGATGAGTATTTTTTAAGAGATGGTCAAGGGTTGCAGAGTGGGAGATATTATATTATTTTAGGTATAACGGGGGGAGGAAAAACTACCTTTCTTTGTAGACAAGCTATTGAAAGTTTATATCAAGGAAAGAATGTATTGTTCTTAAATTTAGAAGAACCTATATGGGAACTACAGTCAAGGTTAGATTCTTATATTTTTATGTGTCCGAGATATGAACTAAAAGATAAAGATAAACTACGGCGACATCTAAGGACTTCTATGGAAAGATTTCCAAGGAAAGGAAAACTTATAATTAAAAGTTATAAAAGAAAAGTTACTTTTGAAGTAATAGAACAATATATCAGGAAACTGATTGTTAAAAAGTTCAAACCGGAAGTAATACTAGTTGACTATCTGGATCTGTTACGGAGTGGTAAGAGATATGAGCATGAGCGGTTTAGATATAGGGAAAATTCTGAGTTTTTAAAGCAGTTGGCTATGGTAACCAATTCTGTAGTTATTTCTCCTACTCAGTTTAATCGAGATGCCTTAAAAAGTTCAACTCCTGGAATGGGAGATATTTCAGAAGCTTGGGGTAAGATATTCTGTTGTGACTGTTTGCTGTGTTTCTTTGAAAGAAAAGGTAGACAATACATTTCAATTGAAAAAAATCGGCAAGGACCTAAAGGGAAACTTACTATAGATTTTGATTTAGCTACTGGAATTATAACTAATGATGAATTGGTGGTAGAGACAGGAGAAAGAGTGATAGAAGAAGATTTTGGGGAAGAAACAGATGAGTTCTAGTCTTGAGAATATAGTACCGGTAGGTAAAGATTTTTATTTATTTTTTAGGGATAGTGAAGGTAAATTAACAATAAAAAAGGAAACTCAGTTTAAACCATATTTTTATGTTTCTCAAAAAGACTATGGGCCTGTAGCCCCAAGGGATAAAGTTAAAATTATCTATACAGCACATCCTGGACTAGTGCCTAGAGAAAGAGAGAAATGGACGATGCAAGGTTGGACTACTTATGAAGCTGATGTTTTATATGATATTAGGTATAGTATAGATTATCATACACGTCTTTCTCAAGTACCTGTTGTAACTCCCAGAGTACAGTTTTTGGATATAGAGGTCTATTCTCCTTCTAATTCTTTCCCGGAAATAGATGATGGAAAAAGTTTTATAAATATAATTACTCTGTGGGATAACTATTTGGAAAAATATTTTATCTTTTTTGTTGACCCCAATAAGCTAACTGGAAAAAGAGCTGGAAAGGGTTGGAACTTATATCGAGTGGATTCTGAACGGTCACTTCTAGTTCTTTTGTCCAAATTTTGGAAAAAATATACCCCGGACATTTTAACAGGTTGGTGGATACGGGGATTTGATTTAAAATGGATATTAGAACGAGCTCGGTTGTTAGGAATAGAGAAGAAACTATCTCCTATTGGGTTAGTAACCTTTCCTAGAAAGGAACATGGAGAGTATTCTATTCGAGGTATTTCAGTTCTAGACTATTTAGATTTATATAGAAAATTTACATATAGTGAAAAAGAAAGTTTTTCTTTAGATTATATCTCACAGTTAGAGTTAGGGAAGGGAAAAACTTTAACTACTTCTGACATAAATGAGGTGTATAAGAAAGATAGTAAACAATTTATACAATATAATATAAATGATGTTCGCTTAGTTGTTGAGTTAGATAAAAAGCTTCATTTTTTAGATCTTACTTTTGAACTTAAACGAGAAAGCAATTGTCCATACCATTATGTATTGCAGCAGTCCAAAGTGGTTGACTCTTTTATACTAAGTTTTCTGCAGCGGAAATCACTAGTTGGTAGGAGTGTTGGCGGGGCAGAAGCGGTTGAGAAGTTTAAAGGTGCTTTTGTCATGGAACCAGTCACTGGGCGACATGAATGGATAATAGATCTTGATTTTGTTTCTCTGTATCCCAGTATAATTCGCAGTCTAAATATAAGTCCCGAAACTTTAGTCAGTAATCCAGCTCCTAATGAATCTTATTATAAAGCAGCTAATAATACTTTCTATCGTAAACACCCCCGAGGAATTATTCCTCAGTTGCTAGATTATATCTTTGAGCGTCGGTTGCAGTATAGTAAAGAAATGAAAAAATGGGTTGGTAAAGATAAAGAAAAAGAAACTTTTTACTATAATAAACAATATACATATAAGATATTGCTTAATTCCTTCTATGGATACCTTGGTTATGGACGTTCTAGGTTCTACAATATAAATTTAGCAGAAGCGGTAACTGTCACTGGGCAATTACTGATACAAAATGTTATAAATGAATTGACTGGACGAGGTTATAAAGTTGTCTATGGAGATACTGATTCCAGTTTTGTTGCTCTTGGTAAAAGAAATTTTGATGTAGAAAAATTATTAGATGAAGTGAATAGTTTTGTAGATTTCTACGCTAAGTTTACTTTTGGAGTTGGTTCTGAACACTTCTTGAAGATGGATTCCGAGTTAGTTGCCGACGTCGGGTTATTTTTTCCAGTTAAGAAGCGGTATTTTCTTCATCTAGTTTCTTATAAAGGGGGTAAGGTTGATAGGTATGAGAAAAAAGGACTTGAGATAGTAAGGTCTGATACTCCAGTTCCTATAAGGGAGTTTTTAGAACGAATTTATAAAATGGTTTTACATGGAAAAAGTAAAGCAGATGTAGAAAGGGAAATTAATAATTTTTGGATTCAGATATCACAAAGTTCTGAGGAGGAAGTGGGAAATATACTTTATTTTCCAACAGGATTAAGTAAAAAATTAAAAGATTATATGAAAGAAGAAAAAAATAAAAGTGGAGGTAAAAAAGGGAAACCAATCGGGGTAAGAGCTTCAGAAAATTGGAATTCTATCTGTCACCTGCTTAATAGGAGAAAAATACAAGGTAAAGAAAAGATCCGTTATGTCTATATTCATCCCATTAAGTTACGGCGTGGTCGTCCACCTGAAGATGTGCTAGGATGGGAACTTACAGGAGGGGAGAGTTATCCCTTCGGGTCTTTGGTTTTACCAGGCGGAAAAATTGAGATAGATAGAAAAAAAATGTTCCATATTCTGGTCGAAAGCAAACTAGAAAGTTTGTACCAAGCTATGAACTGGGGGTCTATGAACCGAGAGACTTTTGACTTAGAAAGTTTGTTGTAGAGCTAAATTTTTTCAAAAAGAAAGGAGGAAGGATGGCGGAAGTAATCTATTATCGAGTAGATCCTAGAAAGATTCGTTCTTTCAAAGATCTTGCTAAAGTTTTGGAGGTATTAGATATAAAAGTACGAGAAGATGTTGTGAGAGAGAAAGAAATGGAAGATCTAGTTGATTGTAGTCGACCTATAGTGCGGAAGGTAGGATAGTCTTGAGTAAAACTTTGGGTGAAAAAAAGATGAAAAAAGAAAAAACTCCTCCTGCAAAAAGAAGTAAACTATCCGATGGTGCTCTTTTTGTAGATTTAGATCTGAGTCTATATGATATAGTTGAGGCACTTTTAGTTTCTGCTGATTTTTCTATCGATATTTCTGATACAAATGATAGAAGGAAGTTCTGCGATGCTGTTGATGAGATGTTGCAGTGTAGTCCTGAGATTTTTGGAGCGGTAGGAAAAATTGCCGATATTATCTACTATGGTTCTTCCGTGGGAGAGTTAAGCGAGTATAAAGTGTATTTAGTACCACGGAAAGAAATGCTTTTATATGATAGGAAGACTATACTGAAAAAATGTCTAGATGAGTCTTATATTAAAAGATCTGAGCGAGACTTACTTAAACTAAGACAATGGGAAGAAGACTCAGGTATCAAAGATTTCTTACCTGAAGCTATAGAAGATTTAGTTAAATATGGTGATGGATTTTTAGAATCTAAAAATAGGAAGGTCTACTACTTACCAAGTAATGAAATTACTTGGGATATAGGAAGAGATGGTAGGGTAATACGTTACTACCAGTGGAGAGATAATAAGAAGAAACCGATTGAATCTAAAATTTATCATTTTTCTCTTTCTGCAATTCCACCCGGTAAAAGTATGTTATACCCATTAGTTCGGTCGTGGAGATATCTAAAGTTGCTTGAGGAAGCTATTCTTATCTATAGAATTAGTAGGGCAGCTCAGAAATTAGTTTTTTATATAGATGTAACTGGAAAGGATACTGAGGAAGCAAAAGAATACATTAAAAAATGGGCTACTATTATTAAGAATAAACTAAAAATAGATCTAAAAAAGGGATTAATACGAGGAAAAAACTCGATACGGGATATACTTGATATAGTAATTCCAAAAACACCAGATTCCGCAACTCAAGTTGATGTTCTTTCTTCTGATGCAACTTTAACAGATGTTCCTGATGTGAAGTTTATCCAAAGGCGAATACTGGCTGCTTTAGATATCCCTAAAGCATATCTCAACTATGAGGAGAGTACAAGAAATAGGGATGTTATTACTAAAATGGAGATAAATTTTTCTAGAACTATCCGGAAATACCAAAAGAAGATTGCACGTGTACTGGTAAAACTTTATGAAGCAATTTGTGTTAGTTTTAATATTGATATAGAAAAATATGCAGTGTTTATTCATTTTCCACCTCCCTCTCTGATTGATGATGAAGTTCAGACACAAGCTACTCTTCAGAAAGCAAAAGTGTTAACTACTTTACAAGAACTTCTTCCTCAGTTACCTGTCTCATTTATTATCAAGTATGTATTTCCAGAGTTATCTTCAAAAGAGAGGGCAGATTTAATTAAGGTTTTAGAGAAGAAATTGGAGGGAACTAAAAAATGAATTTAGCAAAATATATACAAATTATGAACTATTGTGAAGAACAGATTAAAATGCTTGACGAAATACAGGACCCATCTCCAGGAGTTTATCTTGCTAAAGTTCAGTTTATTAAAATTATAATTAATTGTCAGGAGATAATAGATAAAGGAACAGGTCCTGATAAACCTAAAAGTTTATCTGATTTTATGACTGCTTTAGAAGGAGAAGAAACAAAATTTTCAAGAAAGGAGGTTCAGTAATGTCCGTTTCAAAGATAAGCGAGATTCCCCCTGATCTTGAATTTCTTTTACGGAAGAATACTAAAGAAGTAACTGTTATTGGTTCTTCGGCTTATGAGATTTATCCTCTTCATTTTACAAAATTGATGGATGTTATAGCAGATTTACTAGAAATAGTTTGTGATTTCAGAAATTTATCAAAAAATGAAGGGAAAGAAGAACTTGCCCCCGAAGTTTTTCTGGAATATTTCTCCAAGACGGAAAATAGAACTAAGATACTAAATCTGCTGGAGAAAGTTGTTGAAGGAGTATCTCCAGAGGATTATAGAGAAATTACTTTTATTCAGTTGGTGCACCTGATTACTAAAGTCATAAGTGTTAATATATCAGGACTTCCAGAAGAGGTCCGTGGGCAAGCAGAACAAGTATTAGCTCCAGTAAAAGAAGCTACTTCTGGATTTAGTGGAGATACTGTAAATTAATCAGTTTGGGGCTAGTTCAGTGGTTTATGTCTTTACTGGAAAAGATTGAAGTTTTGCTTCGTTCTTTACTTAGAATTGGAGCGGATGCTTTTTCTTTGCTTCTCCATCTAAAAGTTGACATCTATAGTAATTTGATTGAGGATAGAAGTTACTATAGATGTCAACTTACATTCCAACCATGTAAAGGTCCTCAATGTCCTTGGTTTTCTTCAACTTGTGAATTTAGAAAATTTGTAGATAAAGCAGTTAGTTTAACTACTCTTCTTCGGTTAGCTCGAAAACAGTTTGATTTTTGGTTAATGGAGAAAGATGTCTGGTTTAAACCTTTAACGGGAACTAGTTTGCGAGAAAGCAAAAAAGAGGTGGAAGTAGAAGTACATCGTTCTGGAGAATTTCCTTTTGATAGACCTTTTCTTAAATATAGCGAAATTATGGAAATGATAAAAGCAAGTAAAGGGGGAGATACAACTAGACCTAGTTATTGGGATGGTACTAGAGCTAAGTATGCTTTAAGTAATAATTTTTATTGGCGTAGATGTGCTGCTGACGACTGGTTGTGGAGTTGGTTTTCAAATTTTATGAGGGAAATTGGAACTGAACCAACTGATGAGGAAATTAAGTTAAAATATGAACTTGATAAATTAGTGTATAGTGTTAGTAAGGAATTTACAAATGAAGAAGCTATTTTAGATAAAGATAAAATAACTCCCGAGGTTCTTTCTAGAATTGATAGATTATGGAAGAGCATTCGTTGGATTGACTATAAGTTAAATATTTCGCCGTTAGAATTACTTGACACAACTTGATTTGTATGTTATAATTCAAAAAAAATTGGAGGTGATGAGAACTGAAAGGTAAGAAACTTCGTAAAAAATATTTACCAAAGGTGGGGTTTACTCGTTTCGGGCATGCTAGTCATATTAAAGGGTTGGAAAGATTTTTAAGAACTAAATTTTCTAGGAAGAAATTATCTGAGTTGTTAGATTTACAGTGTAAGAGATTACAAAAAGAAATTGTGTTATGCCGAAAAAAGTAAGCAGAAGTTGGAAACGATATTGCACTTCTGACTGGACACTAGATGAAATTATAACACATGTCTCGACTAAAGGGTATATTCCAAAAACTATTCCTCATAAAGATTATAATGCTGTGGTGGAAAAGGTTTATAAGAAATGTATAGAGTTAACTCATTTAGTTCTTTATATCCGGTATTTAAACTCCCCTAATAGAAGAAAGTGGAAAGGTATAGTATCAATTCTTTCTATTTCTCCAGTTACGAAAGATGTAGTAAAAAAAGATTACCGAAAACTTCTTCTGGAGTTTGTTAATGAGTTGAGGGATGTTGATATTAGTTTTTTGTATAATGAGTATATAAAAATTACGGGAGAGTTAGAGAAATGGAAAACTAAATTATACTATCTTCTTCGACCATTAGTTTATGGTTTGTTAAAGAAACATTTTTGGGGTTGGAGAGATTATTGGGATGATTTTTTTAATGAATGCTTTGCACAAGTGTGTAGGGAAGTTTTAATACGGAATTTTGATTTTAGAAAGAAAAAACCGCTTATAGCTTATTTTCACCATATCTTTTATCTTACTTGTTTAGGTGAGACACTAAAATTACAGAAACATCATCTAAGTTCTTATGAGTTACTAGATGCAGAAAAAGAAATAACTGCTGAAGAATAGGTTTTATAAAAATATTTTTAAAAAGAAGAGGGAGATGGAAGATGAGACAAAATTTTTACTGTGGTCGGTCAGCGGTAGAACTTAGAGGAGATAGTACAGGATTGTGGATTTCTTTTGCTAAAAGGAGAAAAGATGCACCTTCAGTTGGATTTGTAGAGAAAGGAACTAAAGTTTATGATTGGGAAAATAGGCAAGCTTTTAAGTTAGATTTATCAGAAGGACTTCTTTTACGGAAATGGTTAATGGAATCGTTAGAGTATTGGAAAAAGAAAGAAAATTACAAAAGGAGTTTTATTCATAAATGGCAAAATGGTCAGAATTTTCTTTATCTCCAAGTTTATACTGGTAAAGATGATAAGGGCGATAAAAGTTATATTGTGCTAAGAAATATTAAAGTTAGTGAAGATAGTGGGGAGAAATCTCAGATTAATTTTATTTTTGGAGATGAAAAAGATGTATTACTTTTCTCAGAATTTCTTAGAGCTTATCCTTTGTTGGTATGGAAGCAGGAGTGGGATGAGAATTTAAATAGAACTTCTACTGAAACTGAATCTGGATCTGGTTCTGATGAGGGTGATGATATTGATTTTGAGGAGGATATTCCTTTTTAATAGTAAATTGGAATGAGTAAAGATGGAACTAATTAACTGGAAACGACTGCAGAACTGGAAAAAGAAGGTTAAAGAGGTAAAAACTTCGTCTTCTTTTCGCTATCCTCATATAGATGAACTATATTATATATGTGTGGAAGGTATGTTTGAGGAGAAGTTTCATAAAGTGGGTAGAAATAAATGGAGATGTATAGGACATCTAACAGAGTGCCCGCTATGCACGGTGAGAAGTTATATTGATATTCTTTCTTTAGAGTATCATGATTTACTTGAATTTAAGAATTTAATTAAAACATGGACAAATTACTGGTACCCAGCCACAAATGAAAGTATGCGAGAAGTATTTTTTATTAAAGTGCAGGAGAAAATCCACACCAGTGCAAAATTTCTTAGATGTGAACCTGCGATGGGTTCTGAAAACTGGTCTTTTATAGTACCGGGTTGTTGTGAAGATGTCTCAGAGGAGGAGTTTCGGCAGCTTCATAAAATATTTAAAACTCCTCTTACAGCTCCGGTATTTTCTTGTAATAAAAAGGTAATCAACCAGATGTTAACTGCTGCTTTAGCTATTTTAGATAAACTAGAAAGGAGAGTAGGAGATGGGTAAAGATAATTTTTCTAAAAAACTACTAATAGACCTCCAGCAGTATATACCTAAAAATATTGGATTTTTTCCTACTCAGTTTAACCTTTTAAATGCTTCACTTCAATCTGGAATAGTAAATCCGGGTATAGTTCTGATATATGGATGTGAAGGGACTGGAAAATCTACATTGAGTTTACAGATAGCAAAGAAATTTCTAGATAGTGGCGATTATGTTATATATATTGATACAGAACATGCTTTATCTTATAATAGAGTTCATCAGGTAGGTCTTAGGCTTGCTCAGGAAGATACTACGGAGGGAGAGAAAAAAATACTGTTAGTATGTCCTGATACTTTAGAAGATACGGAAGTAGTTCTACTAAATATTTTAGATAACTCCATTAAAGAAAAGAAAACTGGGTTGATAATTTGGGATTCCTTAAAGCAGACACCATCTAAAATAAGTTTTCAAAGTAGTATTTCTGATTCTAATGTAGCGGTGGAAGCACGAATGTTAAGTAAACTCTTTGAGAAATTACCAGATATTCTGAGTAAAAGTAGGGTAACTCTTATAATTTTAAATCAATTAACTACAGATATCCAGGTTGATAGGTTTTCTCATTCAGCAAAAGGTATGATTAGTGCCTCAGGTTATAGATTACCGAGGGGGCTTGCTCAGAAATTTGCTGCAGCACAAGCTCTTTTTCTCTCCAGGGGGAGAAAATGGGAAAGAGGTGACCGGTATGGAACTTTCATACGAATTTTACCAGAGAAGAATAAATGTGGATCTCCACTTCAACTTTGTGAGTTAGTTTTAGATTTTGAAAGTGGATTATTTTCTGATTTATACTCATGTGTTGAGTTTTTAAACCAACGGAAACTTCTTAGTACAAGTGGCGGAGTATGGAAAATCCAAGGAGAAAAATCTGGTCATCGGTTTACAGATTTTATAAAAATTATAAAGAAAAATCCAGGACCAATTGAAGATCTTTTGCGAGCAGCTTTAGAAGAAGAATACGGATATAGTGGAGAAGTAAAGTTAGGAGAGTAAATTGGAAAGTTTTGAGGGTCGGATAGTTGTATGTGGGAATGTATTTTTTGAGATTCGTGCTCATTACAATTTTTGGGTCTGGACTCGGAATCGTCCTGTATACTGTCCAGGACCTCAGCGGTGTCCTTTATGCCGTGTGGGAGAAACTGATATAGGTCATAAAATACAGCAGTATTTAAGAGGTCACAAAGTTAAAGGTCCAAAATTTAAACTTCTTCATCTAGAACCATTTACATATTATTTTTTACCTTACTTAGTTTTAGGAGAAAAGGAAGTAAAATATTTTAGGTTTTCTTCTAGCGCTAGTATAGATAAGTTAGTGAGTGAGTTGCTAGAACGAAAGGATGAGCTTCAATCTTCGCTTCCCATCTTAGAGATAGAAGTAGATAGATGGGAACTACAAAAAGTTAAAGTAGTTGGTAAAGTGGCGCCGAATTTACTTAAAGACTGGGTTTTTAATAAGGAGGAATTTATAAAAAATAACTGGATTTTGTTTTTAAAGGAAAAAAATTTTAAGAAATTAATGAGCGTTTGGTTAGAGAGAGTAAGTAAGGAGGTAGGAGATGGATAGATGTGTATTAGTTACTGGGGCATCTAGCGGGATAGGTGAAGCACTTTGTCGTATCTATTCTGAAAGTGGGTATCAAGTTGTAGGAGTTTCCAGACGTGAAGGTGGTGATGTAGGGAAAGAAGACACTTGGGTAAAACTTGTTCAGAAGTACCCTCGGGTTTTTTCTATAATGTTTCTAAATGCTGGAGTGGCGTGGTGGGAAGAAGGTGAGGAGTATAGACATAGAGAAGAGTTAGTGAGAACAAATTTACTCGGGGTCTATTATGGTTTGCATTATACAGATAAGTTATTGCGAGTAGGAGGGTTAGTTGTGGTAACTAGTTCTGTTGCAGCTTATAGACCTCAGCCAGATACTCCTCTTTATGATGCTACTAAAGCTGCAGTTTCTTCTTTGGTCAAATCTTTCGCTTTGAAGTTTGATGGGAATTATAGAGTTATTGGGATAGCTCCGGGATTTGTCAATACTAGATTAGGTGGTCAAGAAGAGGTTCCTGAACATCTTATTGAGCAAGTACCATTGAGGCGAGCTATGATACCGGAAGAGTTGGCAGTTTACATTAAGAAAATAAGTGAGATTGGTTATATGAATGGAGTAGATGTAGTTATAGATGGTGGATTAATAAATAAATAAGAAAGTGGGGATAGAAAATGAAAAGGGCTGAAGTTTTAGATGTAAAACTTTCCCCAGAAGAAGTGGGTTGCTACTATAAAGATAGGATAATTATTAGTATTTCTCCTTTTATAGTCGAAGAAATCTATCTACGCTACCGGAAACTTGCATTGAATGAAACCCAAAACTATCACGCTCAAGGCCTATATAGGAGTATAGCTGATACCATGGAGGTTATCTTTAAAAAATGGCAAGAAAAAAGAGAGGGGAAATAAAAAAATGTTTAAATCTCATTGCTGTGCTATATATTTAAATAGGTTATGTCCACGCCATTGCCCTTATTGTTCTGTTGTTTCTCCACGGAGAGATAGGTGTAGGTTATCAGTTGACCAATGGAAGTCGGTTTTTTCTTTTCTGAATGAGGAGTGGGGTATAGAGTTTTTTCTTATTTTGGGTACTGAACCTCTTTTATTAGGAGATGATTTAGTAGAACTTGTGAAGTTTTGGGATGAGAAAAATCTAAAATATGGACTTTATTCAACTTCTCCACAACCATTATTTGATAAGATGAAAGATAAGTTACTTGATGCAGGGTTACATAACTGGTCAGCAGGGATGGATTATATAGATGAGGTCTATTATCTTAGTAAAAAACTTGATAAATTATCTTATGAGTGTATCTGTCTAGTTGAGAAGCAGAGAGATGCATTAATTAAAAAGGCTCACGATAGTTTTAATGGAATTCAGTACATGAGTAGTATTGATGAGACGTTAGTTTTAATTACTATAAGTAGAATGAACATTGAATTTGTTCCCGAGATGATACAATGGTTGTGTGATAATTTATCTGAACGAACTGTTATAAGTCTTAATTTTGTTGAATGGAAACGGAAGGGTGATAAGAATTTTGATTTTGTTACTGAGAGAGATAAGGCTCCTGAGTTCTTTTTTGATGATAGTGATTGGAAGGTGTGGGTAGAATTCTTATATAAACTTTCTAAACTTCCGCTTGAGTATCTTGCTAGAGTTCAAGTTCCAAGAAATTACTTTTCTAATTGGGATTATATCTTAAGGCTTAATCGTCCGGGAGATCCCAGGTGGTGTAGTTTAGGTATAGATTGTGATGGTTCCTTACGGGTTTGTGGATATAAGAAAGGTGCTTTGATGCCAAAATATAATATATTAGAAGTTATGAAAAAACCTAAACTAATTTCTCATAATCTTTATGATGACTGGTGTTGGGATGTTAAGATGTGTTCGGGGTGTTATTGGGCGTGGCCATGTATGATTAAGGAATTTGGGTGGAAAATAGTAGATTTTTACTCTGAGCAGTGGAAGATAAGAAAGGAAGTTTGGAAAAGTTATTGGGATGGTAAGTTTAATGGATGATGTTTTTCTGAGGGCGGAAGAATTTGTGGCATTACTTAAGGAGTGGCTCTTTGAAATTAGAACAAGATGTAATGAAACTGAAGATCCCGAGGAGTGTTGCAGAACCGTGGAACAACTTAACAAAAAAATAGAAAAATTTGAGAAAATAATGAGAGTAAGAAAATGTTGGAGTTAAAAATGGGTGGGGCACTAGTTCTTTACTCTGGCGGGTTAGATAGTTTAACTTTACTGTATTTTGTTAAGAAAAAATTAAACTATAATTCTATATTGGCACTAGGATTTGATTACGGTCAGCCACATATAAAAGAGCTTCAGTATGCTGAGCGGAACTGTAAAAAACTTGGAGTTCCATTCATTGTGAGAAAAATTACTGGGTTGCAGGTAGGTGATATGGTAACTTCTCCTGAAGTTGTTGGTAGAAATAGTCTCTTTTTAACTTATGGTGCTATAGTGGCTAAAGAAAATGGGTTAGATGATGTTTTTATCGGAGTTTGTGGAGAAGATTCTACTCGGTTTCCCGACTGTCGGTCCGAGTTTATTTTTAGTATGTCGGTGGCATTGCAGTTGGGAGTTGGTATTAGACGAGTGAGTGCTCCTTTTATATATCTTACAAAAGAGGCCATAGTGGCTATTGGTAAGGGACTAGGAGTGGATTACTCTCAGTCCTGGTCGTGTTATATGGGAGGAGAGAAGCCATGTGGTAAATGTGAAGCGTGTAGAAAAAGAGTTTTGGTAGAGAAAATTTTAGATAGAAAGGAGAACTAGTTATGCCAGTTAAGAAATACAGGAGAGGGTCAGATGTAGTTGAGGCGATACAATGGACAGGAGATAACTTGGGGGAGGTTATTTCCTTTACAGGACTACATCCTTCGGCAAGAAATTGGACTTGGAGGGAATTTGAGGAGGTAGTAAAGAAAGATGGGCTGAAGATATTTACACCCAAGGGGGCAAAGAAGGCTGCTATAGGAGATTATGTAGTTAAGATTGGGGATGGATTTTATTTATTTAAACCTAGTGCATTTAGTGATTATGAACCAATTAATGACTAAAGATGGCGAGGGGTTATGAGGTATAAAGGGAAGTATAGAGGATGGATAATTGCGGATTATGAGGATAAAGAATTTTTAGAAAAACTTGGTGTTAAATTAGGAAGATATGATGAGGAGTTTACTTCATTTGAAGATTGTGAACTCTCGCCAGAAACTCTTGAAAAATTGGATCCTTACTGGGGACGGTTTTGTTGGGGGTTAAAATGGACCCTTAATTAAATATTTTTTAAGAGGAGGTTTGGAATGGGGATAGAAAAAATAGAAACATTAAAACTTGAGGAAGAGTATAGGGAGGAGCAGAAAAAGAGTGGTGTATTGACAAGTTTGGGCCACAAACACTGGGAACCATTAGTGGTTCGGCGTTTTGTTACTAAATGGGGATGTCCTTTGTTTATAGGATTAATTTGTGGGGATGATATTTCGGATCTGGATGAAGTACTTGACTGGTACCAGTCTCAATTTCGTTTACCTGAAAATATACAGGAAGTAAGAAATTGGGTTGGACGATTAACAGAAATTTTAAGTAAGATATATAATAGCCTTGAAGGGGTTGGTGTAGTGCTTTATGCAGATAAGATGACGGTATCAAGCTTGCTTGGGGATTTTATGAACTGTTATATGTGTCGCCAGGAGTTTTATTATTTGTTAAATTTTATGTGCCATGTATAGGAGGTAAAAATGTTTTGGATATTTCTTCTTTTAGTGGGTATATTTTTGATTGTATATTTTGGGAAGCGAGGTAATGAGGATCTTGCAGTTATAGGTGTTACAGCTACTGTTGTATCAGGTGTATTATTGGCGATACTTTTACCTAAAGGTATAGGAACTTACCCTTCATTAGTTGGTCAATTATACGAGATAAAAGCGTTACAACAGAGAATTGATGACATTAGAGGGGCTGTATATCCGGAACAGTCGGGGAAGTTAATTGGAGGAAGTTTAGCAAACTTACAGCAATCTTCAAAATTGAGTGATTATCTTTGTCGGATTGCTGTGGCGGAAGCTAGTTACAATTCATCATTAGTTAAAGCACATCTTTACAAAAGAGATTTTATATATATAGTATTTGGGTATGGATTTTTTATTTCAGATAAAGTATTTCAGTTACCGGAAATTAAGGGTTAGGAGGTGGGAAGTAGATGAAGGATATTATTATCGTTAGTCCGCACCCCGATGATTTTCTAATTGGGTGCTATGAACTAGTGGAGAAATATCCAGTCAAAAATATACTATTTCTTTCACAACACAGTAAACAAGCAGATACTGCCGCTGAGTATTTTGGAATAGTTCCTATCTTTACTTTTTCACAATTTCTCCCACGGTTTCTATATGAACTTGAACCTAAAATAATATTTTCACCTTCTTTAAAAGACCAGCCTCTTCACCCTCTTCATCAGGAGGCAACTTGGTTAGTTAAACTATGGGCAAAAGATAGAAATGTTTTAGTTGTTGAATATACTGTTCATAAAGTAGGAGAACTTTTCCTTGTAGAAAATTGGGAAAAGAAAAGAGAGTTACTCAACCGCTTTTTCCCAACTGAGAAAAGTCTCTGGGAAAATGAGTGGAAATATTTCTTGTATGAAGGGTGGAGTATAACAATTGATAATACTCAAAAGATTTCTTTGATTTTAGGAGGAAATTGATGATGGAAAAACAAAGACAACATACTATTAATGTAGATTTATCTAAATGTCCTAATTTGGAGTGCCCACAATGTAAAGGTACTCATTTTGTTTCTGTTCTTGTGATTAAGAAACTCTCGGGTGTACTTTCTCCTTCTGGAAAAGATGAATTGGTGGCGGTTGAGTTATTTAAGTGTGTTAAGTGTGGAGGTGAGCTAGGTATAGTAACTATAAGACCTATCGGGGCATTACCACCTTCTATTAGACAAAAAGAAGAAGAGAAAAACTCGGGTATTTTACTTGGAAGGCAGGTATAAGATGTTGAGAATTGCCCAACCACCTTTTTTAACTATTCAAGGTGAAGGTCCTCAGGCAGGAACTCCCAGTGTGTTCTTACGTCTGAGCGGGTGCCATATTCATTGTCCTTTTTGTGATACTAAAATGTCTTGGGGGAAAGGAACTTTAGTTGATATTCCGGAACTAGTAGAATTAGTAAAAAAAGAAATCTACTATAGCACTCCTCCCGGCATTATCAACTGGTTAACAGTGACCGGTGGTGAACCTATGCTGCAGCAGAAAGAACTAGGTAAGTTTATCCGAAGAGTAGTAGATGAAACCGGTCTTCGGGTAGCTATAGAAACTTCAGGTTCAGTCCCTGCATCTATTGAGTGGCAATCTTTAAACTGGGATTTTATCCACTGGTACCAAATTAGTCCTAAAAAACGGGGTGGGATAGATGCTCTAGTTACTTATCCAGATGCAATTTCAGTTCTTAAATTTGTACTGGTGGAAGAAAATTCATTATTAAATTTAATAGAGGAAGTACTGGAAAGAACTAATTTTAAGAGAGAACAGATATGGATTCTTCCACTAAGTAGTTCTTTAAAAGAGCTAACTATTAATAGTGAAAGAGCAAGAAAATTTTGTCTAAAATATGGGTTTAAACTTAGCCCTCGGTTACAGTACTTCTGGAAGGAGTAATATATATTTTAAAAAGAATGGAGGTAAATAGAATGAGTAAAGAAGAAGTTAGTGTAGTAGAAAGAAATAGTATAGATCCAAAGAATCTTCTTTTAGTAGATGCTGAGATGCCTGATGTACTAGTGATTTGCTGTGATGAGAAATATGTTCCTCGCAAAGCAACACCTGGCGCAGCGTGTTATGACTGTTTTGCTCGGATTACTGATGTGGTGGAAGTTGTGGATGAAAATGGGTTAAGAAAGAAAATATCTGTGAAAGGTTCTCCAGTTGTTCTTCCGCAGAACTTTCGAGTTAAGGTTCCGCTTGGGTTTAAAGTAGTTTGTAAACAAGGATTTAGAGTTCAGTTGTATCCTCGTTCTTCTACTCCTTATAAGAAAGGATTGTTATTTGTTACTAGCGGGGTAGTGGATGCAGATTTTAGAGGGGAAGTAATGGCAGCAGTTAAAGTTGACTTTCCTACAACTATTATTTCGGATGGAGATAAGTTATTTCAGATGGAACTTTTCCCTCCTTGTGCTACAATTAGTGTTAAATTTATAGTAGATAAAGCTTTATTTGAGCGTGTGGAAGAAGTTTTTGCTACAGATAGACCTAGTGAAGGTTATGGTTCTACCGGTATTAACTAAGTAACTATGGAACTCTTTACTCATCAGGAAGAAGGTATTAATTTTCTAAAAAAAATGAAAGTAGGAATGCTTCTCTGGGAGATGGGTGCAGGTAAAACTCTTGCAACTTTGCTTACTTTGGAGGAACTACGGAAAAAGGCCCTAGTGGTTACAGTTCCTCATGCTGTTGACCAATGGAAAGAAGAAAAAGATAAATGGAAGTTGGGTACTAGTTTTGATATCTTCTCTTGGGACTCCCTTAAAATTCCACTCGATGGAGATTATTCAGTTTTAGTTTTAGATGAATCCCAAAAAATTAAAGATCCACGGACAAAACGGTGGAAAAAGTTATTGAAAATAATAGATAAATATAAGTTTGAAAAAGTTTGGTGTCTATCTGGTACTCCATTTCCTAATAATTATACAGAAAGATATTATTTTTGGTATCTTCTTAATAGGTTTTTAGGAGGAAAGATAGTAAGTTGGACTAATTTTTTACGGACATATTTTGTGAGAGATCTCTATGCGAGATTTCCTCGTTGGTTTCCAAAAAGAAACTATTTTCAGGTGGTAGAATCTACGATAAAAAAATTTATTCACTATGCTAAACTTCCAGAAGATATCCCATTGGTTGAGCAAGTATTTAAGTTACGGATGCCTCCGGTGCTCCGTAATATATATTCAGAAGCTAAAAATGAGTTTGTAATAAATGCTAAAAGATGGTTACAAAGTACTTACTCTCTTGCTAATGGAGATGATATATTACGACTTAAAGTTGAAACTCAACTTATGAAGTTAGTTCAACTTAGTTCTGGATTTTATTATGATGAAAGTAAATCCCCTCATTGGGTAAGTGATTTTAAGATGCGTGCTATAGCAGAATCACTTACAGGCCGCTTATCTATACTTTGGTGCGATTTTATTGCTCAGAAGCACTGGTTCCAGTCCCGTTTAGGAAATAAAGCAGTAGTTTTTACTAAAACTAAAGATCTACACCGGTGGAGTGAAAAAGTTCCGTATCTAATCGCTAACTCCAGAAGTATTGGTGAAGCATTAAATTTACAGAAAGGACAATATTCTATCTGGGTTACACCTGTATGGAGCTTTACTCAGAGTAGTCAGGCAGATGCTCGTCTTCGTCGGCCGGGGCAAAAGCATTGTGTAGTTGTGCAGAAATTTATTACGGAAGGAACTATGGATGAGATAATCCATAAAGTGGTAAGTAGAAAGAAGTATAATTTTAGACAGTTGGTAAGAAGTATATCGAGGAGGTTAAAATGAAATCAGTTTTAGTAATTGGCGATATTATGTTGGATAGGTATACTTTTGGGAAAGTAAGGAGAATCTCTCCTGAAGCACCGGTTCCAGTACTTCTGCATACAGAGGAAAAATATTCTTTAGGTGGAGCTGGTAATGTTGCCCGTAACTTAAGTTCTCTGGGATTAAAAGTTTATTTATATGGTGTTATTGGAAAAGACCCTGAAGGGGAACTTGTGCAGGAGCTCCTTCAGAAAAGAGGTATTTATTTTAAAGGAAAAATCTCAGGAACTACTATAGTTAAGCATCGCTTTATTGATACACGGAGTGGTAACCAGTTACTTAGGTTGGATAAAGAGCAGTATATAAAAATACAACTTTCTCAAATTCCTCACGACTGCTCTTTTGACGCTGTTATAATCTCAGATTATGGTAAAGGAACTATAAAAAAGGGTTTAGTAGATAAAATTTGTGACTTAGCTCCTTTAGTACTAGTAGATCCTTTTCCTTATAATATTGAACTTTATAAAAATGTAACTGTTCTAACTCCAAATGAATTGGAAGCCCGTGAGGCTCTTTGCCGTAAATTTCGTAAACTTCCGGTGGAGGAGGTTGGGAAGAAAATCTATGAACTTTGCTCATGTCCTGTTATTATTACCATGGGACAGAATGGGTGTATGTTAATTCAGAAAAAACATGAAGTAATACATATAGCAGCTCAAGAAGTTGAGGTGGTAGATGTGGCTGGTGCAGGTGACACTTTTATAGCAGTTCTTTGTTATGGTTTATTACAAGGACTTGATCTGGAAGAAGCTGCTATAATAAGTACCGATGCCGCCACTGTAACAGTTCAGAAAAGAGGTGTTGCTACTTTAACTTTAGAAGAAGTTAAAGAATATTTCAGAGGATATTTCTAGTTGAAGGGGTTTAGATTGTTCCAAAATTTTTAGAAAACTGAGGAGTAGAAATCTTGAACAAGATATCCGAAATTAATCAAGTAATGAAATTACTAGAAAAAGAACCGTTAGAAGTGGAAATTCTATCTACTTTCCGAAAAATACTAGAAGCAAACTTGCTGAAGATACAGATAGATAAAAATGGCAAAGTTAATTTTCTTATAACTACTGAAGGCCTGATAGCAAAGAATATTTTGAGGGCATTCTCAGATGCTTAGTAAAACAAATCTTGAGCATGAGGTATTTGTCTGCCCTTCCTCTTCTGTTAAGTTAGAAGATGTGATTGATATGGTTGATGCTGCAATTGAGGAAGCAGTTAGGAAATATTCTCGTCTAGTACCGGCGAGGGAGATTTTAATAAAAGAATGGGATACGACTGATGGTGAGACAGTAGATTATGGGGGAGGAGAACTTGTTTTAATAGATATATTCCAAAAAATTCACCCGCTTTGGTTGAGTTTTCAAGTTTTTGATACTTATGATAATGTAGTTTCAGACGTAGATTATCTAACCAGAACTCAAGGTCTAGAGGGAGAATATCCAGAACTACTCCTTCGGATCTTTTCAGAAGAGTTTTATAGTGAGATGGTGGAAAAATACTGTAAAAGTAATACTTCTCCACTTATTGTTAAGGGACGGCTAGTGCATGTCCAGCCGGGAGTAAAATATTGTATTATCTATTCTAGAATGAAGACGTTAGAGGAATTAGAAGAAAAAGATAAAGACCCAATTATTAACTTAGGTAAGATATATTTTCTACGCCGCTTTTTATTAAGTGGTTATTTTGTTGCCGATGCTGGATTAAGAAGTGTCCGGATAAGTGGTATTGCAATCTCATTTGATACACCTGAACGGTCTGAGATTTTCTCCAATTTAGATTACTTAGAAAAGCAGATAGTTAATAAATATACACACTCTCTACCGCAAGTAGTATAGGAGGGAAACTTGATATTTGGAGGTAACATTCCGTTACTACATGATTATTTTATTCATAACTATAATTTTCCCGATAATACTCTCATTTTAGATTCCACGGTAGATATTCGTCGTATTCAGATAAGTGATAAGGTTGAAATTCTAGTTAATGTTAGCCTTCCAGTAAAAGTTCCACACTGGTTTCGGGACTCTGTCTATACTTTAGATGATTGGGACTGGTTGTATAAATTATTAAATGGACGAGAGGTTTGGTTTGCTACAGAAGATGATGCTAGATTGGCTCTGTGTTTCGGTATAGAAGGGAAAGTATTTAAATTTAAGAAGATAAAAAGAAGTTTTGGAGGGAGAAGTAGGGAATGTGTCTTACTAACTACTCCAGATCCAGCTTTGGATGTAGAACAATTTTTACTGCGACCTCACCCAGGGTATCCAGTTGTAAACTCAATTGAAAGACTACTAAGATTAAGTAGATTATATAAGATATTATGGAGCGATTTATCGGAATGTGATTATTGTTTTGGGATAACTTGGAAAAGATCTTCTGTTCCAGATAAGCGGTGGAAAATACCTCCTTGGCAAAGTCCTGGGGGGATAAGAGATAACCAACCAATAAATCCAAGAAAATGTTACTATAATCTTAAGGAGGTAGGAGATGAAAGTAGAGTTTCCTTATAAAGAACACCGGTATTTTCACAAGAAAATACCAGGGCTAGTTTCAATTGGAATTGGTAAAAAAGTAGTAAATGGAGTAGTAACAAAAGAGATTGGTTTATGTTTTGGTGTTGTAAAAAAATTACCTCGTTCCAAAGTTCCATCTCAGTATCTAATTCCTCCATTTATATCTGGTTTGGTTACAGATGTGTGGGAAGTAGGTGTGCTGAAAGTTTTACCAGTAGTTCAGGAGTTTAACAAAAGGTATCGTCCGGCACCTGGGGGAGTAAGTGTGGGACATAAGGATATCACTGCTGGAACTCTAGGGTGTCTTTGTAAGCGAGATGGTAAAGTAT
>Ga0190305_1000068_pt1 | contig 28694 bp, 27 predicted proteins | sample 48700723_MG_FD_161678 | JGI IMG/M metagenome (GOLD analysis project Ga0190305, IMG submission 161678) | Hydrothermal vent sediment bacterial communities from Southern Trench, Guaymas Basin, Mexico - 4870-07-2-3_MG | ecosystem: Environmental > Aquatic > Marine > Hydrothermal vents > Sediment ... | reverse complement strand
GTGAAAAAATTATTAAATAAATTGAATTTAAGTGATTGTCATGGATAAAGCTTCATTCGAACTCCAACCAATCCCTCCTTATAATTTTGATCTGCAGTGGAAATTTTATTCTTCGTCGAAAGTGCCCCAGCCAGAAATTTATAAAGATGGCATCTGGAGACGGGCTTTCAAAATTGGAGATAGATTAGTTCCGGTAAAGATTACTTCTGTTGGCACGGTAGAAAAGCCAAAGTTGCGGGTTAACGCATCCTCCAAACTCAATGCAAAAGAGAAGAGATATCTGTCGGATAAAATAGTAGATATTTTTAGATTGAGGGATGATCTAAGAGGGTTGTATAATTTTATGGACAAGGATGAAATACTTCTTGAGATAAAAAACAAACTTTATGGTTTGAGACCGCCGGGAATCGGGGCGAGCATATTTGAGGGAGCGATCAGAGTGATAATCCAGCAGCAGATTTCTTTACGGGTTGCCTATGTGATGACAGGAGAATTGGTTAAGAGATTTGGAGAGAAAATAGAAATTAATGATGAACCATATTACGATTTTCCTCCACCCCAAGTGTTGGCAAATGCTGATGAGAACGAATTGAGGAAGTGCAAGTTATCCCGTCAGAAATCCAGATACATTAGAGAACTCGCACTGAAAGTTGCCGATGGATACGATTTGGAGAAAATCAAAAAGATGAATAACGAGGAAGCTATTGAAGAGTTGATGAAATTTAAGGGAATTGGAAGGTGGACCGCCGAGCTGATATTGATAACAACATTGGGGAGAATGGATCTCTGCGTTCCCGACGACCTCGGAGCCAGAAAAGCGGTTTCATATTTCTACTTTGACGGAAAACTTCAATCCGGAGATACCGTTAGAGAATTCACGGAAAGGGGGGTGAGTTCAAGGGGTGGGTAATTTATTATTTAATATGTGCATACAATATGGAAAGTAAAAAAGGGATGTGAAATATGGAAAAACAAAAACTATACGAAAAAGGATTGGAGAATTATCCAAGTGTTTATTCAAAGAGAAATCGGGCAATTACGAACTTGGAATGAAACTGGCGGGTTTGACCTGGTTTTATTGACAGTTATTCCAATCGTCGCCATTCCAGTTGCGATGTTTCTGCACAGGGGATCTTCCCTATGACGAGGCAAAGAAAAAACTGATAACAATAAAGGGAATTGGCCCGAAAACCGCAGATGTCTTTTTAATGGCGATTAAAGGGGAGCAAGTTCTACCCATTGATGTTCACATTTTCAGAATAATGAAAAGATTGAAAATAGCCAGTGAGAGAGACGATTACGAAAGTTTGAGAGGGAAACTCGAATCTGAGATACCACCAGCAAAAAGAACGAAAACCCATCTGATACTGATAGAATTTGGAAGGCGAATTTGCAGGTCACAGAATCCCAAATGCGAAGAATGTCCGATCAAAAGATATTGTGAGGTTGGTTACCTTCGGCAAACTTCACTATGCTCTCCCAAATTCGACAAAGCTGAACTTTTCATCCCCACGGAGCATCATCCCATAGTGAATCAATCCCTCCCAAACTTTTAAATATCTTCCTGAGTAACTTTAGAAGATGAAAGATGTTGTTGTTGGCAGTATAGTGGAGATACTCCAGAAACTTCAGGAGAGAAAAAAGGAGATTATTGAGGAAATAAAGGAAACTAAGGAGTTTTATCGAGAACAGGAAGAACAGAAGACCATATTGAGAAGAAATTATGAAAAATTTTCTCATATAGAGGAGTTACAGAATTATTACACACAGGTCATGTTCTGCAGGCTTATTTTTCTTGATATAAAAAACAGGACGATTTATCTTAAAAAAATGGAGAGATACTGTGAGGGAATTCAGAATCTAAATGCAGACGATATTCTGAGCATAAGATATAATGATGAGTATCAGGAGTATGTGATTCTCTCCAAGAATGGGAAAAGATATGAGATATATGAGGATAATCTTAGATTTATATATCCGATGCTTTTCAAAAGAGAGAAACTGGATGTTGCCTTCGATGGAGAGAAGTTTGTCATCTATAAAAAGGAAGATTAATCTGATATGCCAGCAATAAAACTCTTTCCAGAAGACTTTTTTGTTGAGGAAGTTATAGAGATAAAACATAAGAAAAATGACTGCTTGGTTTTTACTCTGGAGAAAAGAAACGAGAATACAATAGATGCTATAAAGAAAATTGCAGGAGTTCTGGGAGTTCCCATTAAAAACTTCGGCTATGCAGGACTGAAGGATAAAAATGCTGTTACAAGACAGAAGGTATCTGTTAAGGGAGTTAAAAAGGAGGAGCTGGAGATAGAGTTGAAGAATATAAAGATTATGGATATAGAGAGAGGGGATAGAATAAGGATAGGAGATCACTTAGGAAATAAGTTCAGGATAGTTGTCAGAGAAGTTGGTGAAATAAAGGAGATAAAAAAGGAATTCCCAAATTTTTTTGGAGAACAGAGGTTTGGAGGCAATGAGAGAATAGGACGTAACATTATAAAAGAGAAGTATGAAGATGCTGTGAAGGAGATCTTAAAAAAGGAAGGCATGGAAGAGGAGATAGAGAATGAGGAGTTTGAGAAAATTTTTGAAAGGTATCCAGATACATATGAAAAAAGAATTTTAAAATCTTTAATGAAGAAGAAGGATTATCTAAGGGCTTTGAGATCCCTTCCCTCCGACATCCTAACACTCTATATTCATTCCTATCAGAGTTTTATCTTCAATGAGCTTCTGAAAAAAAGACTTGAGAGACTGGAGCTTGGGGAAATAGAGGAGGGAGATATAATCTCTACAGAAATATTTGGAAAAAAAGCATATGTTAAGGTGAACTCCTCAAATATCACAGAAGCTAAGAAAAAAAGATATTCACCAGTTCTTCCCATAGTTGGTTATAAAACAAGAGTTTATGGAAATACAAAAGAGGATCTTGATTCGATACTGGAGAAAGAAGGAATAACTCCTGGAGATTTTAAGATAAAATCAATACCATTTTTGAGTTCAAGGGGTACATACAGAGAGATAATAGGAAGATGTGAGAATCTTGAATGGAAACTGAAAGACAGAAATCTTATCTGCAAATTTTTCCTTCCAAAGGGAGAGTATGCCACTGTTTTTATGGAACAGATATTCAAAAGAAATATAACATATCATCGATAATTTTATAAAAAAAGAGCTCTTATAATATATATGGCAGTAAATGTGTTAGGTCTGGCAGGACTGACAATGACTGCGGCGATAATTGCTTTTGTACTTTCATTGATAATAGGCGCACTTTTCGTATGGTTTGGGGCGAAGGTAGCTGGAGTTAATAAAAGAAGAAGAACGTGGGGTAACGCTATTCTGGTAGTTATACTGATGCTCGTTCTGAGAATCCTCCTGGGTCATATAGGAGGAGGTATAGGGGAATTAGTTGGGATTATAGGCTCAATAGCGATAATAAAGTATGTGTATTCAACTGCATGGGTAAAAGCTATAATTGCATGGATTTTTATGCTGATAGCCATTGTGGTGGTCACGATAGTTCTGGGCGTTGGCGTCATTGGAGCAGCGTTGTTCTAAATTATTTTATGTATTTTTCAAGGCATTTCACCACTGCTTCATGTGTCTCCTCTATGCTCCTGTTTCCGTCTATTTCCGCTATGTTAAATCCTTCTCTCCTGAATCTCTCCATGATCTCTAAATAATTCTTCTTTATCCTTTCAAGTGTTTCTAAGGTCTCGAAGATCTCTATGTGTTCTCTATTTTCGTCTATTCTTTTTTTACAGACTTCTGGAGGCACATTGAGAAATATTGTCAGATCAGGTTTCAGAAATCTTGAATTTATCTGTATGAGATACTCTATATCCACATCAAGCATCTGATAGGCATAGTTTGAGAAATAGTAACGGTCACAGATTACAAAAGAATCTTTCAGCCTTTCTTTTATGATATCCATATGCATACTTCTGTCTGCAGCAAACAGAAGTGCCAGTGTCTCCTGATTCAGCTTTCTCTGGCCCTTCAGAATCTTCCTGATGATCTTTCCAATGAGATTCTCCGTTGGTTCCTTTGTCAGAAATACCTTTTTTCCTCTTTTTTCCAGATATTTTCCCAGTATCTTTGACTGTGTGGTCAGACCCGATCCATCTATTCCCTCAAAAACTATGAACATAATCTTTCAACTCCTTCAATCCCATACAGTTTAAAATATCTTTTTTTTCTGCCCATCCTCTTCTTGCAGTATAAACTCCAAAGATGATATTGCTCATCTCCTTGATACTGTGTGAGTCCGTTCCTATGGAAAACTTTACACCATACTCTTTTGCTTTTTTGATATGTATATCCCTCAGATCGAGCCTTCTAGGGTATGCATTTATTTCAAGTGCCGTCTTTGTCTCTGCAGCTTTTTCAAATATTTTTTCCATATCAAGATCATACTCAGTTTTAACTCCGATCAGTCTCCCTGTAGGATGTCCTATTACATCTATGTTCTCATTCTCCATTGCCTTCAGAATCGTTTCTGTTGTCGGTTTAAATCCATGTACTGAAGCTATAACAAGATCTGCTTTTTCAAGAATATTGTTTCTGAGAGATAAGCTTCCATCTCTGAGTATATCGCATTCCACACCTTTCAGGACCTCATCATAACTCTCCAGAACATCCCATTGTTCTAAAAGTCTTTTTTCTGTCAGTCCGTTTCCCGTGGGATATGTGTGATCTGTGATTGCAATATATTCATAATTTAATTCTTTTGCTTTTTTTACAATATTTTCAATGGAATTTAGGCCATCACTCCACTCTGTGTGTATATGCAGATCTCCTTTTATATCCCCCAGATCCACTATCTCAGGCAGTCTATTTTTCATGGCAGCTTCTATCTCTCCCATATTTTCTCTCAGCTCAGGAGGAATCCATGGCATTCCCAGTTTTTTGTATATATCTTCTTCAGTTGTTGCGACTCTCCTGTTCCCTTCAAATAACCCATATTCATTCAGCTTATATCCTTTTTTCTGTGCGATTCTTCTCAGCCTTATGTTGTGCTCTTTACTTCCTGTAAAGTACTGAAGAGATGCTCCATACTCCTCTTTTTTTACAATCCTGAAGTCTATATGAATATTTTTATATATTGCCGTGATTTTTTTCTCTCCCTTTGCGAGTATCTGAAAATCTCTTAAAGAGTTGGGCTCTATCTCAGTCAGAATAATATCAAGATCTCCTATTGTTTCTTTTCTCCTCCTGAAGGATCCTGCAACTTCAAAATTCTTTATGACCCCTGAAAGTTCCTCCACTATTTTAAAAGCCTCACTCAGGAGTATCCTCTTTTTTCCAGTTTTCAAGATTTTCAGGCCTCTCTCCAGATTTCTTTCCAGTTTTTCAGTTTTTACTCTTCTGATCTCATGACTCTCTATAGCCCTTTCAAGATCCTCAAGTGATTTAATCCTGAGCTCTCTGTACAGAAAGAGAGCAGTTTTGGGGCCTACACCCGGTATTTTAAGGAGCTCTTCAATTCCTTCTGGTAGTTCCTTTTTTATTTTTTCTAAATAAGAGATCTTTCCCGTTTCAAAATACTCAATTATTTTCTTAGCCAGATTTTTTCCAATTCCCGGTATTTTTTCAAGTTCATTTTTTTCATAAAATTCTCTCAGTTCATCAATTCTCTCGATTCTCCTTGCAGCATTAAAATAGGCTCTACTTTTAAAATCCTCTCCTTTTAGTTTTAATATTTCAGAGATTTCATAGAATATCTTTGCTATTTCTATATTTTCCATTGTATCTCCTTCAGATCCAGGAACTCGCACTCTATATCGAATTTCTTCTCTATGTCCTTCATGAGCGCCTTCAGCCCCCATGTCTCTGTGGTATAATGGCCCCCATAGATTATATTTATCATATGCTCGTTGATGGTATAATAGTCTGTATATCTTATTTCACCCGTTATAAATGTGTCACATCCTTCCCTTGCAGCATATTCTATTCCCATTCCTCCAGACCCTGTGATAATACCTATTTTCTCCGAAGTGTTGTTAAAATTTATGAATTTTACAGGAAAATGTTTCTCAATTCTTTTCACGAGCTCATCAAAGTTAGTTCTGTTTCTGCATATCAATCCGACATCAATATTCCTGTATCTGCAGAAGCTACCTACAACCTCAAGATTGAGAAGTTTTGCCAGCTGAACATTGTTTCCAAGTTCCGGATGTATATCCAGAGGAAGATGCGCAGCATATAGAGCTATATTGTTTCTTATCAGATATCTTATTCTTCTGTACAGAAGCCCTGTGATGGAGGTGATCTCTCCCCAGAATATGCCATGATGTACTATCAGAAGGTCACATTGGGAGGAAGCAGCTTTTTTAAAGCTCTCAAGACACGCATCCACACTGAAGCCTATCTTCTCTATCTTCTTTTTTCCATCTACCTCAAGCCCATTTTTGCAGGAATCCTGTATATTTTTAACGTCCAGAACTTTATCAAGATAATCCACGATCTCTTTTAACAGCATAAAATAGATAAGTTTATGAGTATAATAATTTTTCGATAATAGAACTTGGAATAAATTTTATCAATAGTACAGATATGAAGACAGTTTCATCTCAAAAGAATTTAGATAAAAAAATAGAAAAGAATCAGACAAAGTCTGAAACTTTTGGAGGTTCAGGCTTCAGGCCTTTTCTCTGTCTTATCTGGCGCATTACAGTTTTTTGAAGTTCATTTGGAAGTTTTTCAAATCCTATCTGTTCAGTTGTCCAGAGGGCTCTTCCTTCAGTTGCTGATCTTATGTCTCCCGCAAATCCAAACATCTCAGCTACAGGAGTCTTTGCTATAACAGTTGTGAGCTCATCTTCACTCTTTATGTCAAGGATCTGTCCTCTTTTCTGCTGTAAAAGTCTCGTTACAGTACCCATGTAGTTCTCAGGAGCAGTTACAAAAACTTTCTGGACAGGCTCGTACAGAGCAACATCAGCGAGGAGCATGGCTGCATATAAGGCATTTCTTACAGCAGGAATCACCTGTGCAGGCCCTCTATGGATAGCGTCTTCATGGAGTTTTGTGTCATGGAGCTTGACCTTCATCTTTATGACAGGCTCATTTGTCAGAACACCTTTATCAACTACATTGTGGAAAGCCTCTATAACAAGCTCTCTGACCTCACCTATATGCACAACTCCTCTGGTCATATTTATATATACATTGCCCTGATATATATCCTCAACATTCTTTGCTTCATCAGGGCTCATGCCAAGTTCTCTCAGTTTCTGTCCTATCTCCTTTGATTTCACCCTTCCTTCGGGAATCTCTCCACTCTTTATTGCTTCATAGACTTTATCCTCAAGGGGCTCAACACTTAGATAGAATTTGTTATGTTTGTTCGGTGACTTACCTTCAACCTGTGGGGAAGGCTTGCTCACACCCTCTCTGTAAACAACTATGGGTTCTGAGGTTTTTATGGGGACTCCTTTCTCATGGGTGATCCTGTATGCCACTACCTCAAGATGCAGCTCTCCCATTCCTGAAAGGAGATATTCTCCCGTTTCCTCATCTATCTTCGCTCTCAGAGTTGGATCCTCTTTTGCTACCTGTTTAAGCACCTCTATCAGTTTTGGCAGATCCCTTGGATTCTCAGGCTCCACTGCCTCTGTAACAACAGGCTCTGAGTAATGTTTTATAGCTTCAAATGGATGAATGGGAGCATCTCCTCCACATATTGTCTCTCCTGCAATAGCTTCTTTCAATCCCGTAATAGCAACCATGTTTCCAGCAGGCACCTCCTTGACATTTTCTCTATCTGCACCCATAAATATTCCCACCTGCTGTATCCTTCTCTTCGTTTTTGCACCGACTATCCATACCTCATCTCCAGGCTTTACTTTTCCTGCAAAGATCCTTCCTGTGGCTATTTCTCCTGCATGTTTGTCTATTATGATCTTTGTCACTATCATTGCCAGTGGACTATCGGGATCACAGTTCATCATTGCCTTTCCTATCTCTGAATCAATGTCTCCTTTCCATATTTTCGGTATTCTGTACTTCTGGGCTTCTAGGGGGGAAGGAAGATGTTTTATTACCATATCCAGAATGATCTGATGTACGGGTGCCTTTTTTGCAAGTTCCTTTTCCTTTCCCTCATTTGTATACTTGATTATATCTGCAAATGTTATTCCCGTTGTTTTCATACGGGGTACTGAGATAGCCCAGTTGCAGTATGCAGATCCGAAGGCCACACTGCCCTCATTTACATTCACAGTCCATTTATCCTTGAACTCCTTTGGAGCAGCCTGTCTTATCAGCTTGTTTACCTCTGTGATGATCTTCATGAATCTCTTCTGCATCTGTTCAGGAGTAAGCTGGAGTTCCTTTATAAGTCTGTCTACCTTGTTTATAAAGAGAACAGGTTTCACACCCTCCTTTAATGCCTGTCTCACAACTGTTTCTGTCTGTGGCATCTTTCCCTCCACAGCACATACAACGATTATACATCCATCTATAGCTCTCATCGCTCTTGTAACGTCTCCTCCGAAATCAACGTGTCCTGGTGTATCTATTAAGTTAACGAGATAATCCTTTCCCTCATACTTATGTGCAAGGGATATATTTGCAGCGTTTATTGTGATTCCTCTTGCCTGCTCCTGTTCATCGAAATCAAGAACTAACTGTTTTCCTGCCAGCTCCTCAGACATCAATCCTGCTCCAGCGAGCAGATTATCTGAAAGTGTTGTTTTACCATGATCTATATGAGCTGCAATACCTATGTTCCTTATCTGCTGGGGATTATACATTAATTTATTGGCTAATTGTGCCATATCTTCTTTTCTACCCATTTAACTCACCTTGCTGATTTTGCGATTCTTTCGATCTCCTCTCTTTTACTCACGCCCACACTCTTCATGTCATAGTTTGAAGCCAGAATAAGTTCCTCTGCAAGTGCCTCTGAAAAAGACTTTTTGGAGTTGAATGCCTTTAGACTGGCTCCAAGAGCCAGATATTTGAGAGCAAAATCCAGCCTCCTCTGAGGGGACATATCCACAGCCATATGGTACTTCACCCCCCCATATGTTATTGTGGTTGTCTCTTCCATCGGTGCAGAGTTCTCAATTGCTTTTACGAGAACTTCTAAGGGGTTCTTTTTTGTTTTTGAATGAATTATCTCAAAGGCTTCTCTCACGGTATGGTATGCCTTGACCTTTTTTCCAGAGTAACCTCCCTGCCTCCTTAAAAACCTACCTCCAACTTTCTTTTTGGCAGATCCTGTTCTCATGAGCTTATTGATCAATCTTTCCACTATATTGATTTTAGCTTTTCCAAACCTCTTTTTCTGATATCTACCACTTGAGTGAGGAAAATAAACAGGATTTAGATTTATATACTCTTTCAATCCACGATCAGATACCTCTACATTGAAATCCCACTTATCAAACAGTTTTTCTTCCATGCTCTCACCTTATAGGTTTTTCCTTCTTTCCAGCAACCATCTCACTCAATGCCACTCTGTTTACCTTAATGACCTTGAACCTCACTCCGGGAATATCACCCATAGATCTTCCCTTCCTTCCGCCTATGCCCTCTATAACGACTTCATCATGTTCATCTATGAAGTTTATAGCTCCATCCCCTGGACAGAAAGCTGTCACCTGTCTTCCATTTTTGATCAGCTGGACTCTGACACATTTTCGTATGGCAGAGTTAGGCTGTTTTGCTTCCACAGGTACCTTTTCAAGGACTATTCCCCGAGCTTGGGGTGCCTTAGCCAAGGGATCAGATTTTTTATCAAGCCCGAGTGCTTTTCTCTTGAAATCTATATCTTTCCATCTGAGTTTTTTTCTTTTTTTCAGGATGATCCTTCCTGCATATTCTCCTCTTGCCATTTCTTTTTCAGCCATAAGTTTCACCTCATGTTATCTGTACATCCATTATATTGTGATGTCTGTTCAGTAACGATTTTATCCTTTTTATATTTTTTCCAGATTTTCCTATCACAAGACCTTTATCTTCCTTTGCAATATCTATTGTGGCTATCTTTTTATTGTTTTTCTCAGTGATCTGAACTGACCTTATTTTAACGGATCTGAGCATATTCCTTATAAACTGCTCGGGACTATCAGAGTACTCTATAATCTCAATTTTTTTTCCTGAAAGTTCAGACATCTTTTTTATATTTGTTCCTCTCTTTCCGATGGCGAGTCCCACATCCTTCCCATCCACAACAAAAACAAGTTTATCATCTTCCATAATACAATCTATTATTTTTGCACCTGTGAGACTTTCGAAAAGGCCTATACATTTTATTTCCTCTGTCCCAAGCTTCAAGCCCATTGAATTCCCTCCTACTTGGAGCTTATGGACAGGATATTTGATTCTCCAGGATCCATTATAGCAAGAACTGAGATCACGTAAGGTTTACCTGCCACTGTTCCAAGATCCACTGACGATCCTTTGAATCTGTAAAAAGGCACTTCAAGGAGTTTGCAGTAATACTCCAGATCACTTACTGTATCTTTTGGTATATTGTCTGCATATATAATAAGTTTTACATTTTTATTTTTAAGTGCATTCATGCACTCTTCTGTGCCTATCAGAACCTTACCTGTCTCAATGGCCTTTCTTATTTCATATGCTATATCCATATACTCATTCCTCCTTTCCAAAAGATTTCATAGCGAGTTTTACTATTCCTGTTCCCACAGGTATGGGCTGTCCCACTATGACATTTTCTGTTACTCCTCCTAAATCATCTTCAGCTCCAGATTTTCCAGCTTCGAAGAGATGTGCTGTGGTAACTTCAAATGCGGCCTTCGCAAGCACACTGGATTTTTCTCCACTGAGTCCATGTCTTCCTATGGAGCTCAACTCTCCATTTTTTGTCATTTGATCGGCAAGAAGCATTATATGTCTCTGATCCACTTCCAGCCCCTGTTCTTCCAGTACACTTGTGATCTCCTTTATTATTGCATTTCTTGCAGCCTCAATACCAAGGACACTGTATATCTCTCTTATATCGTTTGTTGTTGTTCTTTTATAATCTACTCCTTTGATTTTCAGCACTCCTGTAAGATTTGAGCCTTCTGTATATATCACATAACCTTCCTCTTCTTTTCTTATCAATGCTCTCTCTATTCCCTTCACACCTTTCAGTTTTATATTTTTTACCCTGGTCATGAATTTCCTCAGTTTCATAAGGGAAACGTTTCCAGGATCCAGTACTATCTTCATATTTTCCTTATCCACTGATTTCGTCTTTTTGAGAGCATCTATCTTTTTGAAAACCTCTTCAAATGTAAGGTTTTGTTTGCTGAGGATTTCCTGATCAAACTCCAGCATGACCTCCATATTTATGACATCCATCAGTATCTTCTTTGTTATATCCTTCACCTTTGTCTCTTCTATTCTCGTGGCTATCTCCTTGGCTTTCCGGGGATCATTTTTGTACTCCTCCTCTAAATGAACTGTCATTACAGGTGTGGAGGGTATTCTTCTCACATCAACGATCTCTATGATCCTCGGCAGCCCTAAGGTAACATTCATCTCAGCCACACCGGCATAATGGAATGTGGATAATGTCATCTGAGTACCGGGTTCTCCTATGCTCTGAGCAGCTACAGTTCCTACAGCCTCTCCTGGCTCCACAAGTGAATCCTCGTACTGCTTTACCGTCTCATCTATTATATTTTTCACAATCTTTTCAGACAGTTTTTGCTTTCTGTTGACCTTAATAAGTTTGTTTTTCAGTTCATTCTTTATGGACAGGGGTAAGGACTCTACAGAATCAACCTTTTCAATAATCTTCTCCTCTTTCACTATATCGCCTCGCTTTTGAGATTCTTATAAATTATCCAGTCAATATCAACGGGTTTCCCATACTCACTCTTTGATGGATCAACTCCATCTTCCCCATATCTGAACTGCACAATTCTTTCCTGATCCTTTACCACTCCATTGTACTCCACCCTTACATCCTGAAGTGCATTCATGAGCCTCCTCTGCATGTATCCTGACTGCGCAGTCCTTACTGCTGTATCCACCAGACCTTCTCTTCCTCCCATTGCATGGAAGAAGAATTCTCTTGGATTTAAACCTTCCTTGAAAGAGTTGGCAACAAATCCCTGGGATTTTGCTCCCATTTCACCTTTTTTATAATGTGATAATGATCTTTCGGTATATCCTCTGGAGAGTCTCTCTCCTCTCACAGACATCTGTCCTAAGGATGCAGCGATCTGTGTAAGATCGAGTATATTACCCTTGGCACCTGTTCTTGCCATGATCACAGCATGCCTGTTCATACCAAGATGCTTTTCGGCTATCTCTCCTGCTTTGTCTCTTGCCTCAGAGAGCACCTGCATTATTTTGCTTTCGAGGGTCTCTCTTGTTGTTCTTCCTGGGAGGGGTTCAAGTTCTCCTCTTTCGTAGACCTCGATTAACTTTTCAACCTTCTTCTCCCCCTCTTTGAGTATCCTCTCTATCCTCTCTGAGGCCTCCTTGGGTATGTCTGCATCGTCTATTCCTGTGGTGAGTCCCTTTTTCATGAGCGCCCAGAGAAGCAGCTTTGTGCCTTTGTCTATAAACTCTCTTGCGGTATCTGTGCCATACACCCTCACAAGTTTGCTTAAAAACAGACTCTTTGATCTTGCCTTGAATGTTGCACCATCAATAACACCATGTATAAGCTTTCCATTCTTTATCACAACGTATGCATCATCAGGACATTTTTCTTTGAGGCATACCTCACATTTTCTGCATATCTTTGCCTTATACTCAAGATTCATATCATCTGGAATAAGGAGAGAAAATATTTCTTTCCCTGTGTAGTATCTTTTTCCATCTTTTTCCATATACTCCTCCGGGAATTTATCTATTCCTGCAAAGTAAAGCATCTCTTCTGTTTCTTCCTCTGTAAAAACTGTTCCTTCTTTCGTGAGAATATAAGCTCCAGAAACATAATCCTGCATTGCGCCTATAACAGGTTCTCCGAATCTTGGGGATACGATCTGCTGCTGAACTTTCATTAAAGTCTCTGCCTCCACCTGTGCCTCCTCTGTCTGTGGTACATGAAGATTCATCTCATCTCCATCAAAATCAGCTCCGTAAGGAGGACAGACGCATAGATTGAGTCTGAAAGTTTTGTATGGCATCACCTTCACTCTATGTGCCATGATGGATAATCTGTGAAGTGAGGGCTGTCTGTTGAAAAGGACGATATCCCCATCACGGAGATGTCTCTCCACTATGAATCCCACCTCAAGCTCCTCTGCAAGGATCTCCTTTATCTCATCTGTAACTCTCTTCTTTCTCCCATCTCTCCTGATAACATAGTTAGCTCCCGGATGCTTGTTCGGTCCATTGAGAATGAGTTTTCTGAGTTCTTCTATGTTCTGCTCTGTCACCTTCTCAGGTACAGTAAGCTCCTTTGCGATCTGTACGGGGACACCTATCTCATTTATACTTATATAAGGATCCGGAGAGATAACTGTTCTGGAAGAGAAATCAACTCTCTTTCCTGATAGATTATGTCTGAATCTTCCTTCTTTTCCTTTCAATCTCTGGGTTAATGTCTTCAGTATTCTTCCTGATCTGTGTCTCGCAGGAGGAATACCCGCTACCTCATTATCAAGATATGTTGTCACATGGTACTGGAGAAGTTCCCAGAGATCCTCCACTATCAGGTGCGGTGCTCCAGCATCTATGTTTTCTCTCAGTCTCTGATTGATCCTGATTATATCCACAAGTTTGTGGGTGAGATCATCCTCTGATCTTATTCCGGATTCAAGAGTGATGGAGGGCCTTACCGTAACAGGTGCTACAGGGAGAACTGTCAGAACAGTCCATTCTATTCTGGCAGCATCAGGATCCCAGCCCAGAAGCCTCATATCATCATCTGAGATCTTTTCGAGCCACTCCCTTATATCGCTGGGGGTGAGTTTATCATTCTCCTCCATGAATGTTGTGGGTCTCTCTAACTTCACTTTCTTCTGGACTGCACCACAGTGCGGGCATGTATTGTTCACAGTAGAAGTTTTCTTTTTTGTGGCTTCTTTGACAAGATCTTTTATTATAATCTCCTTATCTACATTGACATTCTTTGCTTCTCCTATTTTTTTTCTGAAAGCCTCCAGTTCTTTATCGCTCAGAAGAATCCTTCCACATTCTCTGCATGTGGATTTTAGGAACATATATATATCCTTTACAAATCCAATATGAATAACTGGTCTTGCAAGCTCTATATGTCCAAAGTGCCCTGAGCATTTTCCAAATTTCTGACCGCAGGTTCTGCATTTCAGTCCCGGATCGATAACACCAAGTCTTGGATCCATCAGACCTCTTTCTATAGGATACCCTTCATCATCATATGTATCAGCAGTCATTATCTTGGCAACACTCAGTTTTCTGATAGTTTCCGGTGACATTAATCCAAATCTGATCTTCTCTATCTGTTTTTCTTCTAACATGTTATCACACTTTTTCCCTTAAAACAAAACGAGGATCTATACACATGGATTGCATCTCTTTAATGAGTAATTCAAAAGCATAAGAGAGCGTAACTTTATAGATTGCTGTTTCTTCTCCACATATAGGACAGTATTTTTTATTTTTAACAGCATCATAAACTGCTATACTTCCACATTTCTCACATACGAGGACAGATGTTTTATCAGAGGCATCAAGAAGTCTCTCCAGGAGAAGCATGGAAGCACCATGTCCCACAAGACAGTCTCTTTCCATCTCCCCAAATCTCAATCCACCTTCTCTTGCTTTTCCCTCCGTGGGCTGTCTTGTAAGCATCTGACGGGGACCTCTGGAACGGGCATGAACTTTATCTGATACCATATGATGAAGTTTCTGGTAGTATGCAAGGCTTATGAATATATCAGCCTCAATGATGTCCCCTGTATAGCCATTGTAAAGTATCTCTCTTCCAGTATTCTTGAATCCAAGCTTTTTTAAAGACTCTCTCAGGGATTTTTCGTCTTCATTATCAAAGGCGGTAGCATCTATCCTTCTACCTTCCATTGCTCCAACCTTTGCACCTATCATCTCAAGGATCTGTCCTATAGTTTTTCTCGATGGGATAGCATGGGGATTTATTATAAGATCTGGAACAACACCCTGTTCTGTAAACGGCATATCCTCCTGGGGTAGTATAAATCCAAGAACTCCTTTCTGACCATGTCTTGAGGAGAACTTATCACCAAGCTCCGGAATCCTTTCAGTTCTCACTCTCACCTTTGCAAGTTTATTTCCATCCTCATTTTCTGTAAGCAGTACAAAGTCCACAATTCCTGATTCATTTGGTCTTACATCCTCAGAGGTCTCTATTCTGCCACTCATCTCAGTACCGAACTCATCTAACTCCTGTAAAAATCTTGGTGGACTTGTTCTTCCTACTAAGACATCTCCTCCCTTTACCTCAGATTCTAATCTGATCAATCCATCTTCATCTAAGTTTCTGTAGGGTTCTGCACCTCTGTATCCTTTTGCTGTTTTATCTGGAATCTGAAAGGCATCTACCTGTCCTCCCGGATATCTTCTCTCCTCACATGTGTAAGTTCTGAAGAATGTGGATCTTGCAAGTCCTCTCTCCACAGATGCCTTGTTTATTATTAAAGCATCCTCTATGTTGTATCCTGTATAGGATAGAACAGCCACCACAAAATTCTGTCCTGCAGGTCTTTTATCAAAGTTTATTGCATCCGAGATCTTTGTTCTCACTATGGGGATCTGGGGGTAATGCATGAGGTGTCCTCTTGTATCAACTCTCCATTTATAATTCGAAAATCCAAATCCTATGCTCTGCTTGGCCATTCCAGCTCCTGTAGAGTTTCTTGGAGCGGCATTATGTTCCGGGAAAGGAATCAGACTTGCACAGATACCAAGTATTGTTGGAGGATAGACCTCAAGATGTGTGTGTTCAGGTGTAAGTTCCTCCTCATTTATCGCTATATAAGCATTTTCTTCCTCCTCTGCATCTAAATACTCTATAATTCCCTTATCTATGAGATCGCTCCATGAGAGCTCATGTTTCTCTATCATCTTTATATGTTTTTCTGTGAGTTTTGGGACTCCATTTTCCACAACGATCAATGGTCTTCTTGCTCTTCCTCCATCACAGTTTATCTGAACTTCATTGGTATTCGAGTAATAAGCAACGTTTATGTTGTTGGATATCTTTCCCTTTCTCCTGTCCTTTCTGATTCTTTCAGCAAGTTTCTCTCCATCCTCGGATGTACCCACAAGATTACCATTTAGATAAACATAAGCATTGATCTTTGGCCCTTTTGCCTTTTCTATCTTGTTTATCCCCACAGTTTTATAGAGATACTCCTTTACCTCATCCTCTTCCACACCTATGGAGACAGAGGACATCAGAGCCATATTCTTAACAAGACCACAGTTTGGACCGTCTGGAGTTTCATTCGGACATATTCTTCCCCAGTGAGTGGCATGGAGATCTCTTGCCTCAAAATGAGATTGACTTCTGCTCAAAGGAGAAACAACTCTTCTGAGATGAGAGAGAACAGACATATAATTAACAGTATCCATAAGCTGGCTCACACCTGTTCTTCCACCAGGCCACGCTCCCGTTGCCATGGCATGTCTTATTCTCTCCGTTAAGACATCTGCTCTCACAGATTTTTTCACAAATTCTTTTTCTTTTCCCTTCTCGTACCTTCCTCTCACATATGTCCTCTCAAGCTGATACTTTATATCTCTTATAAGCTGTATGAATGATAATCTGAAAAGATCTTTCAGGAGTTCTCCAGCGAGTTTCCATCTTTTATTTGCATAATGATCCTTATCATCCACGCTTCTGAGCCCGAGAGAGAACTCTATTGCTCTTGAAGCCATTATCCCGAGATAATATGCTTTTCTTATTCTATCCTCGGGCTCCACACCTATGTGGGGTAATAGAAACTTATCTATGGTGACCTGTGCTCTCTTAAGCCTGTACTCCTTAAGCTGTCCTATGGCAACCCTCTTTCCTATAACGTCTAAAGCCTCCTCCTGGCTGGTGATATCCATCCCTTCCTCAAGATTGTCCAGAAGCTCTTTCTGTATTACCTCATCTCCCGAAACTGCATTCACAATACTTATATCTTTCTCAAGGCCCAGTGCCTTCATCAATGTCACAAAAGGCAGAGCACCTGGAACACCTGGAAATGACACTCTGAGGAGTCCGTCTCTTTTTCTCTCAACTATGCCCAGAGATCTGAATCCATGTCTGGTGGAAAAAACCTTTGCAATACAGCTCTCCTTTCTCTCATCTTCCTCCACGAGGATTCTGTTGGATGCAAGATCCTCTATAGCGACTATCACCCTCTCTGCACCGTTGATTATGAAATAACCACCGGGATCTATTGAATCTTCCTTATTGTATACAAGCTCATCTCCACCCATCTTATTCAGAAGGCATATCTTTGATTTGACCATTATGGGAAGTTCACCTATGTTTACCTCAACGGGCTCAAGTCTTTCTCCATTAACAACGGGGTACATCTCCAAGAACAGTGGCGCTGCATAGGTAAGATCTCTCAATCTTGCTTCCATCGGATACAGAATTCTTCGAGAACCATCTGCCTCCTTTGTTCTTGGCTGATCAACTCTTATTTTCCCAAATTCTACATAAAAGTCCTCAATATCTGTCTCAATCTTTCCTATTTCATCTACAACTTCCTGAAGTCCTCTATCCACAAGATCATTATAGGAATCTAAGTTCTGTCTTACAAAACCTTCTTCATCAAAAAAAGATTTAATAACAGGCCATTTATTCATTCTACCACCCTTCAACTACCAACCTATAGTACTCAGATACTCCAGCAGGCGAATTTTTCCTGATGATCTTCAAAACCTGTCCCGGCTTAGCACCGATAAGTTTTACCACAGGATCGTCTGATCTGATCAGAGGTAATTCCTCTTTTTTGATATGATACTTCTTTAGAATCTCTTCTACTTCTTCCTCACTCATTATAATGTGCTCAGGCACCATTTCATGTTCTAAAATATTTATTTTATTCATGTTTTTCCCCTGGAATTTATTGCAGGCTCGTGAAAATGATCTCCTATGATATTGAGCTTGTATCTTGTATATATGAGCGGGCCCGACGGGATTCGAACCCGCGACACCCGGCTTAAAAGGCCGGTGCTCTAGCCAGACTGAGCTACGGGCCCATGGCGCCCGGGCCGGGATTTGAACCCGAGTCACGGGAGTGACAGTCCCGTATGATAGGCCGGACTACACCACCCAGGCACTATCGGCACTACTGCTTTCTTTTTAAATCTAAGTTTATGAAGAGCCGGCGGCGTATTGAAGTTCCCGCCAGAAGGCAGTACAGTCCAATACGCAGGAAGGCTTAACTTCCGTGTTCGGCATGGGAACGGGTGTATCCCTTCCGCTATGACCGCCGTACAAATGATAGGTGTTATAACAGTATATTTAAAGCTTTCGGTTGGTCTGTATCAGTCTTTTCTGAGCCTGTATATTTGAAATGAGCGGACCCGGCGGGAAATGAATATGAGCATCAGCGAATATTCATCCCCGATGGGTCCGCGAGCAGAGTAAGCGGACCCGGCGGGAAATGAGACTTCAAAGAAGGATCATCTTCGACGGGTTTGGGAATGAAATGAGCGGACCCGGCGGGATTCGAACCCGCGACTTTCGGCTTAGAAGGCCGACGCCATATCCTGCTAGGCCACGGGCCCATTTAAGCAAATATCTTGGTCTTGGATATCTCCACCCTTTTGAGTGGATATATCTTTTTTGCCTCTCTGTAAGCTGCAGATGCTATCTTCCCGAGTACAAGCTCCAGAACAAACTGTTCAATATCCTTGTTACTGGCTTCCTGCTTAATGACATTCCCCAGAATGTTTCTTATCTCTTTCTCACGGGATTGCTGAACTCTCTTGGCTGTGATGGCTGTTACCTGAACTCTGGCTTTTCTTCCGTCCTTTGTTTTCACATCCATTATCCTGTCAACCTTGGTCGTATTTCTTCTTACCTGAGATCTCATGTAAGACCTCAGAAGCTCCTGTTTTTTTAACTCTGTGTATGCACTCTCTCCTTTGACATCTGTTATCTTGAAAAATAGTTTTACATGTGTTTTTGTAAAGTCTCCCGTAAGGTCTCTCAGAGTAGTCTCTATTACCCTGCCTATCAGCTGCTCAGGCTCTGTGGCAGGGATATCTGCTATCTTCTGATTTCCGAATATCTTTGGAGCATAAACACTATACCACTTTTTTAATTTCCATGGATCTTTCTTCTTTAAAGTTTTCTTTGCCATATTTCTCACTCCTTCATTATCTCAGCAGACTTGACACAGACAAGTACATCATCAATCACATTTTTAAAGGTACCTATACTTTCGGATTTCACCTTAGTTATGAATATATTTCTGTTACTATATGTTTCTATCAGGGTGGCTTTTAAAGGTTTTTCATTATCAACGTCTATTGCTTCTGCCACTGAAGAGGCTATCTTCTCATTTTCATAATCAAACATGAGTTCTCCCTCTATTAAAAATCCTTTTTTAAGCTGTTTTTTTATCTCAAAATCCAGTCTTTCTATGAACTCTTCAGCATCACCATGATAAATAGCTCCAGAAGCGATATCATGTCCCCCACCCTCACCTTTTCCATTTACAGCTATTTTCAAAGCTTCACCCAAATGCAGCCCCTGGGAAACAAGTTCTTTTGTTCCTCTTGCAGATATTTTTAGATTATCTTTTTTTGATATGACGATCACCGGTTTGTCATTGAAGATCTTAATCAGAAGGGTGGATAGAGGGCCTGTGAGATTTCTTTTTGTCTTTGTGCATATAAAATATGCAGATCTTTTCCTGTTTTCTTCGATAATTTTGTCTTTGTTCTCTAAAAAGTGCTTTAGAGCTCTATCCAGTTCCCTGTCGTATTTCTCATAGATCTTTTTGGCTTCTTTTATTGCCTCTTTATTCTGAATGCATACCTGAAGTCCAAGATTTTCTTTATCAAGCGTTCCACATGCATTTAAAAGAGAGGAGAAGTATTCTCCATCCTTCAGATCATCTTCAACATTTTTGATGAATATATTTTTTCCATATCTCTCGAATATTCCCTTTCCTTCCTTGATAATCTCCAGATTCAACCCCTGAAATGGATCATTCTGTTTATCTCCTATTGCACCGAGTATTGCAAGGTAACTGTACTTTTTTATTTCAGGATAGAGATTCTTACAGAACAAATATGCAGCCCCCGATCCTGAAAGATCGTAAGCGCCATTGTATCCAAAAAGATGTGGATTGAGAATATTGGCTTTACAGTTCTTTACAGGATGGTGATCCAGAATTATGTAGTATTTAAATTTTTCTTCTATCTCCTCACAGAAGCTGCTACCAAGATCAGAAAATACCACAAGATTGTCTCCCACAATCTTTTTCAATTTATTCAGGGTTTCTGTATATATCTGGGAAACTATTCTTGTTTCCACTTTTTTATAGCGGGATAGTGTTATATAAAGCAATGCACATGCAGCGATCCCATCCGTGTCTTTATGAGAGACAATATAGATCTTATCAAACTTGGAAAGATTATTTAAAAAAAAAGAAGCAAGTTCGGCAGCTTTTTTCTGGATATTCTCCAAAAAATCACCTTACGATAAGCGCTGCCTTTTCAGGATCGTATCTCCAGTCTTCTGGAAGTTTTTTTGTTCTTCTGTAATATTTTACAAGTCTTTTTATCTTGGATTCTGTCAGTTCCAGTCCTCTTTTTGAATGATAATCCTTCTTATTCTCTTCAAGATGTTTTCTGATCCTGACAGCCTTTCTTATCAGATTCAGAAGATCTTCAGGATATTTTGGCTTCATATCGTTGTCTTCAAGTATTTCTGTGATTTTTTTTCCTGTGATAAGCTTTACATCAGGTATTCCATACTGATCTCTCAGTATTAAACCTATCAAGCTTGAAGAAACACCTTCTTTTCCTAATTTGACAACTAATGCCTCTACCTCCTCCTTTTTATACTCCACCCATGGGGGAGGAGACATCCTGGGAGGATGCTTTGATCCTGACTTTCCTTTTTTTCTTGAGTGCATTCTTGCCATTTTTTCACCTCTGTTTTAAATATTGAACGAAGCTTTTTAAGGCTTTTCCTCTGTGAGAGTACTGATTCTTCTCTTCTGTCGTCATCTCTCCAAATGTCTTCTCACAGCCCTGAGGAATGAATATGGGATCATATCCAAATCCATGATCTCCTCTCATCTCCTCAGATATCCTTCCTTTGCATTCCCCTTTAAAAATTTTTGCCTCTCCATCATAGTATCCAATAACAGCTCTGAAGACAGCATCTCTCATTTTAATGTTTTCCATGAGCTTTATAATGCCTTCGTTTCCTATTGTGGTAAATACAAATTTGGAGAAAACACCTGGAAAGTTCTTCAGACTCTTAATGAACAATCCTGAATCCTCCAGAAAGAAAGTATCAAACTTATCTCTGAGATACTCTATTCCATATCTGACAACCTCCTCCAAGGAATCACTCTGTATCTCTGGATATCCTGGGTTTTTCTGGATCAGTTTAAATCCCAGGGGGGTTATAAGTTTTTCTGCTTCTTTGAATTTGTTTTTATTGCTTGTTATAAAGACTATCTCTTCTGACATATCTTCCTCTCCTCTCTATCTCTCTTATTCTGTTTAATATTTCTCTCTTTTTTTCCTCTCCAACTACCTCCTCATATCCTTTCATTACATTCTCAAAATCTTCCATAAAATGTTCATAATGTGTAGACTGGAAAGCTTCTTTTAACAGATGCATATCCACTCCCTGCTTCTCTATTTCCTTGGAGAACTCCCCAAGACCAAAATCTATGAAATATATCTCATTATCTCTATAAATCATGTTTGAAGTAGTTAGATCTCCATGGATAATACCATTTTTATGAAGTTTTCCTATCATATTTCCTATTTTTCTGCATATATTCTTTCTTCTTTCAGAGTCGATCTTTTCAAGAAATTCCTTTATTCTTTCACCCTCAACATACTCCATAACAATGTAACATTCATCAAGGTCTACTTCGAATATAGCAGGTGTCCTGACATATTTTTTGGCTTCATGTATCAATCTCGATTCCAGAACAGTTCTTGATCTTCGCAGATGGAGATCCATCTCTCCAAGGCGGTAGCCTTTTTTCACTCTTTTTTTGATTACAACTTTTATATTGAGGTCTCTGCTTGGAAAATAGAGATCTTTAAACTCCCGCATCTCAAGAATGGCTTCAGCCCCTCTTCCTATGATAACCATGTAACATCTACCTCATCTGTTCTCCATTTCTGCTTTACCGCTGTATCCTCTATCCTCATTCTTTTTCCACTTTTATACTCGATCATCCCCTGATATGCAATCATGGCTCCATTGTCCCTGCACAGATCAAATGGTGGGACATAAAATCTATCTCCTCTCTCTTTACACATTATCTCACACATTTCCCTGAGTCTTGGAGATGCAGCCATTCCCCCTGTTAAAAGCAGTTCTCTTTTTCCTGTATGAGCTAAAGCTCTCTCTGAAGCTTCCACTACAGTGGAAAAAGCAGTTTCCATAAGAGAAAAAGCAATATCTTCTTTTTTTTCTTTTCCTAAGTATTTCAATGCTTCTGTCAGCATACCACTGAAGGAAAAATCCATTCCTTTTATAGTATACGGTATATGTAAATATTTTTTTCCTTTTGAGATAAGATTATCCATCTCTTTTCCGCATGGAAACTTCAATCCCAATGCTCTTCCAAATGTGTCCTGCATATTTCCTATTCCTATATCAAGCGTTTCTCCAAAAACTCTGTATCTCTTAGCTGTATATGCTATTATCTGTGTATTCCCTCCAGAAACATATAGAGTTACAGGATCCCTCGCTTCTGTTGTAAACTTTCCTATTTCTATATGACTCACACAGTGATTTACACCTATAATGGGTATTTCAAGCCTCAGAGAGAGTGTCCTTGCTGCTGTGGCACCTATTCGCAGGCATGGACCTATTCCAGGACCCTGTGAGAAACTGATAAGATCCAGATTCTCCAAGGATACCCCACTCTTTCTCAGTGCTGAATTAAGAACATCCTTCAAAACCCGGGCATGATGATCAGCAGCTTTTCTGGGATGAATCCCCTCTCCTGAATAAACAGAAGATTCATTCGCCAGAACTTCCTTTTCATTTACAATACCTATACCAAGTGTATGCGCAGTACTCTCAATTCCAAGAGATATCATTGATTTTATGTATCTTTCTGAGTTTAAAAATGATAGTGTGAAGAACAGAGTTGTTCAGAAATACTGAAAACAACTCTAACAAATCAAAAATAAAAATATAGTTTCTGGAACAGGGGAATCTTTAAATATCATACCTCATAGTATCTTTGATGTATAAGATAGGATTTCTCATAAATCCAATAGCAGGAATGGGAGGAAGAGTGGGACTGAAGGGTACGGATCATGTTCTCGATGAGGCTATAAAAAGAGGAGCTCATCCTGTGGCAGATCTGAGAGCTTCTGAGACACTGAAAGGCATAAGGAAGATAATAGATGAGTATCATGGAGAGTTTCCAGTTAAATGGCTGACATGTTCAGATGGTATGGGTGAGGAGACTCTAAAAAAATATGGATTTTCCTGTGATGTTGTGTATCGATGTAAAGAAAAGACGGATGCAGAGGATACGAAAAAAGCTTGTAAAGAGTTTTTGAAGAGAGATGTGGATCTCATAGTTTTCTGTGGTGGAGATGGAACTGCAAGGGATGTATATGAAGCAGTGGGAGATAAAGTACCGATACTTGGGATACCCTCAGGTGTAAAGATGCACTCTGGTGTTTTCTGTATCAGTCCTGAAGCAGCCTCTGAGGTATTATTTGATTTTGTTGAGGGAACATTGAGCATAGGAGAAGCTGAGATAATGGATCTCGATGAGGAGAAGTACCGTAAGGGAGAATGGTCAATTAAACTTCATGGTGTTGCAAAAACGCTTTCTGAGGGAAACTATATTCAGAGTGCAAAAGCCGTTATCCGTGGACCATCAGAGGAAGAGATAAAGGAGGAGATCGGTGAGCATATTAAAGAGGATATGGAGGAGAATACACTTTATATTCTGGGATCTGGAGGAACACTTAAAACGATCGGGGAAAAACTTGGAATCGATAAAACGCTCCTTGGTATAGATGCCATGTACAACGGAAAACTTGTCGGAAAGGATCTTAACGAGAAGGAACTTCTATCCCTTCTCTCAAAGTACAGAAGAGCAAAACTGATCCTGAGCCCCATAGGTGCCCAGGGATTCATTTTTGGAAGAGGGAATCTTCAGCTGAGCCCTGAAGTCATAAGGAGAATAGGTATAGAGAATATCATCGTCGTTGCCACACCCTCTAAGCTTTACAGTACCCCTGTCCTGAGAGTGGATACAGGAGATTCTTCCCTTGATAGAGAGTTCGCAAAAAAGAAATACCTCACGATAGTAATAGGATATCATACAACTGCATTGAGAAAGGTATCTGTACCCAATCTTTAAATACAGAAAATACAATATAGAGATGGTGATAGAATGAAAGAAAAAACAGAGTTCCTTGAAAGAGAGTACAGAAACATGGTAGAGAGAGGGGAAACATGGACAATAAGAAATCTTAACGGACCTTCACAGCCTCATGTAGTTGTGGACGGTAAAAAATGTATAATGCTGGCATCCAACAACTATCTGAATCTTGCAAATGATCCAAAACTTAAAGAGGCTGCAAAAAAAGCAATAGAAAAATACGGTGCTGGAGCAGGATCTGACTGGTCGATAGCCGGAAATATGGATATACATCAGGAACTGAACAGAAAGATAGCTGAGTTTAAGAGAACTGAGGCAGGTCTTATATATCAGACAGGATATGCTGTGAACTCAGGTCTTATACCCCAGTTAGCTGGTAAGGGAGATATCCTGATCTCAGATGAACTGAATCATGGAAGTATCATAGACGGTGTCAGACTCTCAAAAGCGGATAGAGCGATCTATGCACATTCGGATATGGGTGAGCTGGAGACAATACTGAAAGATGCTGACAGAAAGGGGTATAGGAGAGCCATAATCCTGACAGATGGAGTATTCTCAATGGATGGGGATATTGCAAAGATGGATGAGATTCAGAAACTGGCAGATGAGTATGGAGCGATGACGTATGTGGATGATGCTCATGGAGAGGGTGTACTCGGTGAAGGGCACGGAATAGCTACAGAGTTTGGTCTGGAAAAAAAGATCGATTTTCAGATAGGAACATTCTCAAAGGCTTTTGGAAGTTTTGGAGGAATGCTTGCGGGAAGTGAACCTCTTGTGAAATATGCTTATAATACATCAAGAACATGGCTTCTGAGTGCTGCTTTCCCACCACATATTGCAGCCGCATCCATAGCCGCTCTGGAGATCGTGGAAAAAGAGCCTGAAAGAGTGAAAAAGCTATGGGATAATACAAAATACTTCAAAAAGGAGATAGAAAGCCTTGGATTTGATACTGGTAACACCCAGACACCGATCATACCTGCCATGATAGGAGACAGCAAGAAAGCACAGGAACTTGCAAAAAGGCTTTATGCCGAGGGAATATTCTGCCTTGCAATAGTTTACCCGATGGTTCCCAGAGGGAAGGCAAGAATACGCAATCAGATGAATGCCGGTATGACAAGAGAGGATCTTGATGAAGCCCTGAGAGCTTATGAAAAATGCGGAAAAGAACTTGATATAATCTAATTTTTTTTATTTTTATGGAAAAAATCGTTTTTGATAATATATGTAACGAACTGAAGGGTATTATCGGGGAAAAAAATATAAATAAACTCCCAAAAACTTATGAGCTGATAGGAAATATCCTGATCATACATATTCCTGAAGATCTCTCTGAATGGAAAAAGGAGATAGGGAAGATCTATCTTAAAAATTTTCCAAGAGCGAAGACAGTTCTCAAAAAAGGAAGGATATCCGGGGAATATAGAAAACCAGAGTTTGAATATCTTGCAGGAGATGGTACAGAGACTGTACATACAGAAAATAAAATAAAATTCAAACTTGACCTCAACAAAGTGATGTTTTCCTCTGGGAATATTGAGGAAAGACAGAGAATGAGCAGGATTGTCAATAAAAACGAAAAAGTGATCGATATGTTTGCAGGGATAGGATATTTTTCCATTCCTGTAGCATATCACTCTCGAGCATACGTTACAGCAATCGAAAAAAACCCTCAGGCTTTTCATTATCTGAAAGAAAACATAAAGTTGAATAGAGTTGGAGATCTTGTAAATCCCCTCAATATGGATTGCAGAGAGTTTACAGGAAAAGGGGATAGAGTGATAATGGGATATATCCAGAAGACCAATGAATTCTTAGAGAAGGCCTTTGAGATTGTAAAGAGAGGAGGGATAATACATTATCATCAGACTGTTGTGGAAAAACTTTATCCAGAGGCAATATACTCTGAGATAGATTCTGTTAATAGAGATTATGAGGTTATCGGAATAAGAAAGGTCAAGAAATTTTCTCCAGGTGTGTGGCATATAGTGGCAGATATAAAAGCACTCTAAGTTTTACATAACTTTAAGTTCATTACCAGATTGAGGGATAATTTATAATCCAGTCCCAGTTTTTTCATCTTTTCTTTTATTGTGTCCTCTGTTATTTTTTCTATTCTTTCTCTGAACGTATTTTCCATCCCATCCTTTAAATGCAGAACAAAACATTGGTAGTTAATCTTTACATTACAGAAAACACTGTTTTCTCTCAGAAACGCTTCAAACCCTTCAAGATGTAGTCTGTCAAACATTGATTCTTTGAAAAATCCTCTTTTTATATTATTAAGAAGTTCTGATTTGCATTCTTCTTCCAGAGCAATAATCTTTTCATTTTTTTCTCCAAAAAGTTTTATTATTGTCTCATCTGTTGGAACTTTTATTCTGTATTTTTTCAACAATGCTTCTCTATCAAGTTTTTTGGGAGAAACAATCTTTTTTTTTGTTATTTCTTCTTTTGAGATCTTCTTTCCCTTCAGGGTACAGTCCTCATTTACCTCAAGAGCTACATCAAACATGAAGTCATCGAATCTCATGAACTCAACGACAGCTGTTTCGTATCTTCTTCCATCCAGAAATGCCATTGCTTCGTCTCCTTTGAAAACCTGATTTGTAGCCAGATTTGTAACGTCTGCAGCTATTATCTTTTTGTTCTTTATCAGAAGATAGATATCCTCCACAGTATTATTTTTTCCGAATATTCTTACATATCCTTTAAAATCAGGGTTTATATTCTCCAGAAGGTCTTCACTCACTACAAACTTTTCCCTTTCACTGTAATATATAGATGTACCCCTTGGCAGTTCCATAACTCTCTCTCCTTTCTATCCTTTCCACTTTTATATATTTAAGGTTTTTTGTTCTCTGAAAGAATATGGTTCTCATGGAGATCAGGGATTTAAATTTATAATGGTCAAGTATTTAAACAACAATTTTGATATAAAATTATGAATATCCTGCTTACAGGAAAGCCTCGATCTGGAAAAACTACAATAATAAAAAAACTCACAAGAGATCTGAAAAATGCTGGAGGGTTCTACACAGAAGAGATCAGAGACAGGTATAGAAAAGGATTCAAAATTGTAACTTTAAGCGGAAAAGAGGGTGTTCTGGCTCATGTGAGTATCAGAACAGGGTATAGAGTTGGAAAATATGGAGTCAATATAGAGGATCTGGAGAAAATAGCTGTGAAAAGTATAGAAGAAAGTATCAAAACTAAGGAAATTGTCATTATAGATGAGATAGGGAAAATGGAACTTTTTTCAGAAAAATTTAGAAATGCTGTGGAAAAAGCATTGAATTCAGGAAAAGTTCTGGGGACTATAATGGAAAAAAATAATTATTTTACTGAAAAAATTAAAAAAAGAAAAGATGTTAAGGTTTTACATGTGAAAGAAGAGAATAGAGATAGACTGGTGGAAGAGATAAAAGAGATACTGAACCAAAGAAATTTAAAGAGAAGCACATAATTTTTTCAGGTGTTAAAATGGTAAGTAATGAGGAGTTTGATAGGATATCAAAAGAGATGTTCTATAAAGTAATGGAATATAATCCCCTGTATGGCACATTTGTGGGGCTCCATGAGTATGATGATAAGATGCCTTCTCTGAAAAGAGAGACTATTTTAGAGCAAATAGAGTTGATGAAGAGATATCTGAAAGTATTTGAGGATATGGATGATTCTGAGCTTGATTTTGAAAGGAAGATCGATAGAAAACTTGCAATAGATATGCTGAAGCTCTATATATTCAGACTTGAGGAGATCAGAGAATGGGAAAAAAATCCAGATGTTTCAGAGGTCGTAGGCGGAGCTTTATTTCCACTGTTCACAAGGGATTTTGCACCATTTGAGGAGAGAGTACAGAACATGATTAAGAGGCTTGAAAAGGTACCGGAGATCCTTGAAGAAGTAAAGACATGCATTAAAAACCCTGTAAAACTCTGGAAGGAGATGGCCATAGAGGCATCTCAGCAAACACCAATGTTCTTCATGATCATCGCAAATGCAATAGAAGATCAGGAGTTAAAGAAAAAATTTGTTGAAACAGCTGAAAAAGCATCTGCAGCAATTGAAAAATATGTGGAATGGGTTAAAAATTTAGAAACTGTGGATGAATATGCTATAGGAAAGGAGAAATTTGAAAAGTTACTTGAACTGAGAGGTCTGTGGAAAAGTGATGAA
>Ga0190305_1000062_pt1 | contig 30138 bp, 19 predicted proteins | sample 48700723_MG_FD_161678 | JGI IMG/M metagenome (GOLD analysis project Ga0190305, IMG submission 161678) | Hydrothermal vent sediment bacterial communities from Southern Trench, Guaymas Basin, Mexico - 4870-07-2-3_MG | ecosystem: Environmental > Aquatic > Marine > Hydrothermal vents > Sediment ... | reverse complement strand
TTTTGCAGTAAGTTTGCTTTGTGGAATATTTCTTAGTTCGCTTTCGTGATTTCGTTTTGCTAATAGTTCTGTTACTGTTCTTATAATACCCGGAGCCGATGCATAAGTTTCTAAACAACCCTTACGGCCACAGCCACAATTACGACCATCCTGAAATACTATTGTATGTCCTAATTCGCCGGCAAAACTGTCGTGCCCTAATATTAGTTCGCCATTAGCAACAAACCCGCTACCTAAACCTGTTCCTAGAGTTATTAGGATAAAATCTTTCATTCCTTTGGCACCGCCGTAAAGCATTTCGCCAATAGTAGCTGCATTAGCATCGTTAGTTAATACTACCGGAATATCGAAATATTCTTTAAACATATCGCGCAAAGGAATAACGCCATTCCACTTAAGATTAGGAGCGTACTCTATAATTCCTTGGTAATAATTTCCGTTGGGTGCTCCAATTCCAATTGCCGATAATTTTACTTTTGCTGCTGATTCTTGTATTATCAATTTTATTTTATTCGATGAAAATTTAACAAATTCGATAGCTGTTTTGAATTTGCTAATTGCAAATACCTCGTTAAATAGTATATTGCCTTCTTTATCTACAATACCTATCGATACGTTAGTGCCCCCAATATCGATTCCTGCAACTGCATTTTTCATGTTTGTAATATTTTATCAACAAAATTTATTAATATACTTATTGTTAAATGCTACTCTTATTTATTAGTAATCTTCCATCCTTTAAAGCCAAAAAAAGCAATATAAAGATATCCAATAATTGGAATCACAAAAGAATAATGAATACCAATAGCATCGGCTGTTGCTCCTTGAATAACAGGTAGTATAGCTCCTCCAACAATCATCATTACTAAAAGCGAGGAGCCTTGTCCGGTATGTTTTCCTAATCCTTTTATAGAGAGAGTAAATATATTACTCCACATTATAGAGTTAAAAATACCTATTCCAATTATGCTCCACATAGCAACTTGTCCGGTATTTAATATTGCTGTAATAAGTAATGCTACAGCTATTAATGCAAATATCATTAGGGTACGTCCGGGGAGCGATTGTCCAAACATAAAAGCAATAAAGTTTATCACTAAGAAAATACTGTATATTGTTGCAATATTTGTTCCTTGAAAAGACCAAATTACTACAAAAGCTATCATTGGTATTATTTTCATTAGAATTCTTTTTTTTCTAAGATCTAATTTGCTTAACGATATAGCACCCATAAATCTTCCTATCATTAGTCCTCCCCAATAAAAAGATACAAAAACACTTGCCGATACTTCAGGCAAACCTGCAATTTCTTTTAAACCAAGAAAACTTATCATTATACTTCCTATACTAACCTCGCTTCCTACGTACATAAAAATTGCTATCATCCCGAGTCTTAGATGTGGATATTTTAATGCTCCGGCACCTTTTTCTATTTCTGTTCCACTTTTGTTATAAAAACTTGGAAGTTTACTTATTTTAATTAGTAATGCAAGAAGTAAAAATACTCCTGTAAAGAATAAATATGGTATTTTAACCGAATCGGCTCCCGAAATGCCGGCAAAATATTTGAATACTAAAAAACCCCCAAGCAATGGAGCAAGAGTTGTTCCTAATGAATTAAATCCTTGCGAAAGGTTTAATCTACTCGATGCTGTATCTTCTTTCCCGAGAATTGCTACATATGGATTGGCTGCAATTTGAAGCAAGGTAAAGCCTAATCCCATGATAAATAAAGCCGATAAAAAGAACCCATAAGAAACAAGACTTGCAGCCGGGTAAAACATTGCAGAACCTATTGCCGATAATAATAAGCCAAGCAATATACCATTTTTGTATCCTATACGATTTATAGGATCTCCCGATTTTGCCGATATGATAAAATAAATTATCGACCCAATAAAATATGCCCCAAAGAATGCAAACTGAACCAGCATAGCTTCAAAATGACTTAGCTCAAATATATTTTTTAAATATGGAATTAAAATATCGTTCATACAGGTCATAAATCCCCACATAAAAAAAAGCCCTGTTATAACTATAAATGGAACTGTATAATTTTTTTTCTTGTTTTTATCCATTAGATGATTTTTATATTTTATTGTTATTTATATGTTCTAAAGTTTTAAATATATGTTTGTTAGAGAAATTATTTAATCAATATTTCGTCGGCAAAAATAAAAAGCTTGCTGTCGTGTCCTTTGTGCCAATCGGGACAATAAACTCCACTTTTCGCAATAAGTTTTATATATTTAGTATTTAATGATTTACAATTAATTTTATATTCTTTTATTACTACGCCCCACTTATCTTCGGGGACATCAGTCTTTATTTCGTCGATTAATTCAAAATCTGTTCCATTACCCGATGAATAGAACGATACTTTCTCGGGCATAAATATCCATGAGTCAATATCTTGAAGAAATCTTATTGATAGTTCCGAAATTTTCTGTTTCTTATCTAATTCAACAATAGCAATTAAATCAACTCCGTAATATCCTTGCCAAGTACCTAATCTAAAATCGTTGTTTCCTTGTATGCCGTCGATTAAGGCATTGTTGTTTCCTGCTGAGTATTGTGGATGATATTTGTTAATTAATTCTATTGTTCTTCCTTCGGGAAATTTTATTAACTCAAAACATACAGTATCGCTGCTAATATTGTTTTTTGCGGTATATGCATAAATTGTTGTTGTTTCCGATAATTTTAATGCTTCAGTGTATTGTTCGAAAATATTCTTATCGGAATTTATAGAATAAAATATTTGCGAGTTTTCTACAATCGATTTAAGATTGAAGCTTACCTTATTTTTAAAATTTCTATTTTTCAGATTAGAGTAGGGTACAGGTACTATTTTATTCTTGCTTATCTTACTAATTGGGTAATTGTTTTCTCCAACACCCCATGTTTTGTTTGGCTTCGAAGACATCTCGAAAATCATTTCTCCACCTGTCATTATGTCTTTGTGTTCGATATACGATTTAGTATAATTTTTTCCGTTTAGCGTAACAGATTTTATATATCTGTTTTTCTTGCTGTAGTTCGATTTTATTATAAAAGCATTTCCGTTTTCGAGATTTATTATAGCTTTTTTATGTATTGGTAATCCAATAATATAAATCTCTGAACCTGGTGTTACAGGGTAAAATCCTAAAGAGCTAAATATGTACCACGACGACATTTGTCCGCAATCTTCGTTACCACATAAACCATCGGGTTTATCGGTATAAAGTTTAGTAAGTATAGTGTTAACTCTCTCTTGTGTTTTCCAAGGTTTTTGTGCAAAATTATATAAATATGCCATATGATGACTTGGTTCGTTACCATGAGCATATTGCCCGATTAATCCTGTTATGTCGGCTTGTGTTCGACCTTTTGTCTGGGGATTAGCTAAAAATAAGCTGTCTAATTTATTCACAAAATTTGTATTACCTCCAAGTAAATGTATTAATCCGCTAATATCTTGTGGTACATAAAACGAATATTGCCACGAGTTTGCTTCGGTATAATTAAAATCTACTTCCGATGGATTAAATGGATATTTCCATAAACCGTAGTGTTTAGGTCGCATAAATCCGGTTTTAGTATCAAAAATATTTTTGAACGATTGAGCTCTTTCGATAAACATTTTATAGTCTTCTGTTTTGTTTAAATCTTTTGCAATTAATGCAATACACCAATCGTCGTAAGCATATTCTAATGTTTTCGAAACCGATTCGTGTTCTAAATGTCCGGAAATAAAACCGTATTTCTTATAAGTATCTAAACCTAAATGGTTTTGCATGGCACTATTTCTCATTGCTTGGTATGCAATATTTATATCATAAGCTTTAATACCTTTACTGTAAGCATCAACAATTACCGGAACAGAATGGTAGCCTATCATACATCCTGTATAGTTGGCAGCTAATTCCCAAACAGGTAGCTGCCCTCCATTTTTATACTGATTTAAAAAGGTCTTAATAAAATCTGTTGTGCGTTTCTGGTCGATAATTGTAAATAAGGGATGTGTTGCTCTGTAAGTGTCCCATAACGAGAATACTGTGTAATTTGTAAAATCATTTGCCTGATGTATCTTTAAATCGGTTCCCCGATATTTGCCATCAACATCCATAAATAAATTTGGACTTAGCAGACTGTGATATAATGAGGTATAAAATATTGTTTTTTGTTTTTTTGTCCCTTCAATTTTTATTTTTTGTAATTCTTTGTTCCATTCAGTTTTGCTTTGTTCTCTGGTTTTTTCAAAATCCCATCCTTGTATTTCGTTCTCAAGATTCTTTTTTGCTCCATCAATACTAACACTCGAAATCGCAACTTTCGATAAAACAGTGTTTCCTGCTGTATTGCCGAAATTTATTATAAGTTTAATATTTTTATTATTTACTTCCGAGATATTTGTTTGTACAGTATCGTTTATAGCAATTTTATAATCTGTAATTGTTTTCGAGAATTGGGCATAGAAATAGATATATTGATTTTGTGCCCAAGAGCGAGATATTCTCATTCCGGCAATAGTAGAGTCGTTAATAATTTTTATCGACGATTTAAACACTTCGTCGCGATGTGTTAAGTCGATAATTATTGATTGTTTTTTATTCTTAGGATAGGTATATTTATGAAAACCAACACGTTTGCTGCATGTTAATTCTGCTTTAATATCGTAATCGTCGAGATATGTTGAATAATAGCCAGGTGATGCTTTTTCGTTTTTCTTCGAAAAGCGCGAGGCATATCCTTTATCTACATTGGTTTCATATCCGCTATTAAATTTTGTATCCCCCAATTGAGGCATAAACAGAATGTCGCAATAATCACCTACACCTGTTCCGCTAAGATGAGTATGCGAAAACCCATATACAATATTGTCGGAATTATGATAACCGGAGCAGCCGTCCCAACCTTCAATACGAGTATCCGGACTTAGTTGTACCATGCCAAAAGGCATACTTGCTCCCGGATATGTGTGTCCGTGTCCGCCTGTGCCAATAAATGTATCTACATAAGTTGTTATCTCTTTATTTGTGTCGATATTGCACGAAGCAAAAATTACTATAATAATTCCTAATAATACATATATAGCTTGTTTCATGACTTTGTTTTAAAAATAATCTTTTTTCTTGTCCCGGAATAAGATTAAAATAATAATTGTTTAATTTTCAATTTCCGTTAATATTTACAAATACATTTTTTGCAAGATAATTGTTTTGTAATATTATTTGATATCAAATATCTATTTTTCTGATAACACATTTAATGTTTAATTAAATGTAAATTCTTGGGTTTGGGAAAATATTGAAATTTTTCAGAAGCAATTTTGTTTTTTAAATAAGATATAATACAGTATTTCTTTTGGCTGAGGTATCGATAATATTGTTGATATTAATTTTATTGTATAAAGCTCTTCCTCATGCAGACTGAATACTGCCGACTGCCAACTGAAGACAGGAGACTGTCTACTGAGTACTGACAATTTCTTTGCTATGATTTTTATAAAAATATACAGCTAAATCGGTGTATGAATATTGTTTATTGGAGTTTAGCATGCCATATGGAAATATTGTTTTCTTTTCCCATAGGTGTATTTCATTTTCTGGTGCTAAAAAATCGTGATAATAAGCTGAAGAATAAAAGCGTATTTTTTTTGATGTTTTTTTATATGTTTTCTCTTCGAATCGGTCTGTCATTATCGAATAAAAGCAATTCAAATATCGTAATTGCCATTTTAACGATTTAATTCTTATAATCCGTACTTTTCTTTTTTCTTTATCGGTAATTACTTCATAGTTAGATATATTATAAAATTTATTTCTTAATTTTTTTGATGTCTCAATATAGTTTTCCATTTCTTCGATAAACGACGGTTTCATCTGAAAATAACCAATTGAAAAATTTGCGACATCTTTCCCGTAATTAACATACATTAATTCTAAAGCAGTAGTCTCCAACAAATCTTTAAACATCGAATAACGAATTAACTCAGGAAAAACAAGCGATAATTTTATGGAATTCTCATAATTGTTATCTCCTAGTTCATCTTTTATTAACGATTGATTATTTTTTAGAAACTCTAAAGCATTGTTGTACGAATTATCGAAAATTTTCCGATAATTATTGCTAAGATTAAAGATATAAAAAAAAAATATAAAGACTATTATTCTCACTTTTTTAGATGTTTATTATTATATTATGTTTTTGTATATTTGTTTATATAAAAACATCATGATAAACTCGACTTCCTTTACAAAAATAAGAAATAAATTACATTAATTATTTAGGTTCAAAATATATATTAATATGATTTATTTTATTTCGTAGTTTTAAACTATTTGCGAAATACGAATAACAAATACCAATATTTATAAAAATAAAATAAAAATATAGGCAATTCCGGATTTTACTTTCAAAATACAATAATTTAAGTCCCATTGTCATATATATTGAACCTTTTTCATTAAAAATTACTATTATTATGCAATTTGCTATTAGTGATATACATGGGTGTTTTAAAACTTTTCGTAGTTTACTGTAAGATATTGTCGGGTTTTCTAAAAATGATATTTTATATTTGCTGGGTGATTATATCGACCGAGGACCCGATAGTAAATTGCTAATAAATTATATAATAAAATTAATTAATGCCGGTTTTAAAGTGCGAGTACTACGGGGTAATCATGAAGAGATGCTTTTGAATGCTTACAAAAATCCCAAATTAGGTAATATAGAATTATGGTATAATAATGGAGCCGAAGCAACATTAAAAAGCTATGGAATAAATAATGTAAAAAAAATTCCTTATGAGCATATTTCGTTTTTCGAAAAATTACCTTATTATTTCGAATTACCCGATTATTTGTTGGTGCATGCAGGTTTCGATTTTAGCAATGATAAGCCTTTTGAAAATAAATATGCTATGTTATGGGAGCGTAATGTTAATAATAATATAAAATATACCTTGGGAAAAACTATTGTTCATGGGCATACTCCCGAAACAAAAGAACAGCTCAAAATAGATATTGAAAATAAGTGCGATATTATTAATATAGATACAGGATGTGTATATAGTTCTATATCGGGGTATTCATATCTTACTTGTTTGAATTTAGATAATAAAGAAATATTTACAAAGAAAAATATAGATTTGTAATTTAAAAGCTCACTTAGAAAATATGTAATAAGAAAAAATTAAAAATCAGGTTTTGCTCTAATCCTAAAGGAAATGGAGCAAAAATTTGCTAAAGATTTTGAAAATGACTTTTAAGAATAGACTCACTTAATAAAAATAATTATGGATAATAAGCAAAATTTAGAATTTTTGTACGTCGGAACAACGATTAATGCCGAGAATCTGAAATTTATTTTAGAAAAAAACGATATTAATGTTTTTCTTAGAAACGATAGTAATTCTGCTTTGAGTGCCGGGTTTGGTATAACAAACGAAAACTCGACTCATATTTATGTGTTAAAGCAAAATATCGAAAAAGCAAGAAACATATTAAACGACTTTTTAAAGACAATGGAAGAATAAATATTTTGAAGCAGATTATAAGGAATACAGCCGATGGCTCACATACTATATATGTCCCGGCATTAAAAGAACATTATCATTCGGTTAATGGAGCAGTTATTGAAGCAAAACATATCTTTATTGATGCCGGTTTTTGCTTTTTTAATGAGAAATTAATTAGAATACTTGAGATAGGTTTTGGTACAGGCTTAAATGCTTTTTTAACTTGTATCGAAGCTATAAATAATAATATAGAAACGAATTATCATTCAATCGAGAAGTATCCACTTAGTTTACAAATGGTTAGTAAATTAAATTATGTAAATAATTATAAAAGTTCCGAAAGAAATTTATTTTACAAAATGCATATTTCAAAATGGGATAATACTATTGATATTGATAAAAATTTCCTTTTTAAAAAGATAAATGCCGATTTTACAAAATATAATATCAAAGAGAAATATGATATTATATATTTCGATGCTTTTTCTCCCGATGTGCAAGCAGAAATGTGGACACTTGATAATTTTGTGAAATTATATGATTGTTTAAATACTAATGGACTTTTAGTAACTTATAGTGCTAAAGGTATTGTAAAACAAAATCTGCGTTCAGCGGGATTTACTGTAAAACGATTGCCCGGGCCTCCCGGAAAACATCATATCCTACGTGCTATAAAAGAATAGATAATTCCGAATTACTTATTAACAGATTTCTCCATAAAGTCGAAATGACATGTGTTTAGTGTTCTTGTCATGTCGAGCGTAACGCAGTGTAGTCGAGGTATCTGCTTCGTTTAATATACGAATTATTAATTATAAATTGTTTACTGCTTGCTGCCGATTAACTATAGGTCTATAAATTCTTATAGAGATGCGTAAAACGAAACAGTTAAAAATAATTTTTATAGTAATTTAACATTTTTAAACATTTCTATTTTTGTGAAAAGAAATAAATTGTTGAAATTTGTAAATGTTTTTCAGAAAATATTATCTTCGTAAGATATTTTAAGCTGCGAATTAATAAACTTTTATAATCATAAATAATTAAAAATTAGTACATATGAAATTAAGAAATCTATTTATTTTGGTTTTTATTTCTGTTTTTGCATTAACATCATGTAATGACATGATAAAAACAAACGGAAATTTAAAAACAGAACTCGATACTGTAAGCTATGCTTTAGGTGTTAACATTGCACAAAGTTTACAAAGCAATAATCTTCAAGAGTTTAATTATCCACAGTTTATGAAAGGTATTCAAGATGGTATGGATAAAGAAGAAGTCCAATTAACCGATGAAGAAATTAATAAATTAATATCTGTATATTTTAAAAAATTGCGAGAAGAAGCTGTAACTAAAAATCTTGAAGAAGGTCGTGCATTTTTAGAAGAAAATAAAACTAAAGAAGAAATAACAACTACTCAAAGTGGTTTGCAGTACGAAGTAATAACAGAAGGCGAAGGAAAATCTCCAATAGCAACCGATACTGTTAAAGTGCATTATTCAGGTACTTTAATCGACGGAACAGTTTTCGATAGTTCTATTGAAAGAGGCGAACCTGCAGAATTTGTACTTAACAGAGTTATTCCTGGTTGGACAGAAGGTGTTCAGTTAATGAAAGAAGGAGCAAAATATAAATTTTATATTCCTACAGAATTAGCTTATGGTGTTCGTGTTCGTCCGGGTGGGAAAATTCAACCTAATATGGCTCTAATTTTCGAAATAGAACTTCTTGAAGTAAAAGAAGGTGTACCTGCTGAAAAAGGAAAATAATATTATTAAAAATATTTATTCAAGCACGTTGTTGTACAGCGTGCTTGTTTTATGTAAATAATACATATCTGAGAATCGTGAATTTAACATGAAAAGTAAATTCAATTTCTCATTTATTACTTATTATAGCATTAATTTTGCGATATTATTTATTTAATAATTATAAGAAATGAAAAAAGCTGAAATAATTACCGAGAAAGGTACAATGAAACTCAATTTTTTTGAGGATGATGCTCCAAATACAGTTGATAATTTTATTAAATTATCGAAAGAAGGATTTTACGATGGTTTAACTTTTCATCGTGTGATACCAAATTTCGTTATTCAGGGCGGTTGCCCCGACGGAACAGGTGCAGGAGGACCGGGATATTCTATTAAATGCGAACTCGACGGAGAAAATCAATATCACGACAGAGGTGTGCTTTCTATGGCTCACGCAGGAAGAGATACCGGTGGATCGCAATTCTTTATCTGTCATAGTAGAGAAAATACTGCTCATCTCGACAGAAATCATACTTGTTTTGCAAAAGTGTACGAAGGACTTGAAGTTATTGATGAAATTCAACAAGGCGATAAGATAGAAAAAATAATAATTCACGAAGAATAAATTTATATAATGAGTTTCGAAATTACAGGGAAAATTATTGAGATATATAACACTCAACAAATAAACGACAAATTTAAAAAACGCGATTTCGTTATCGAGCATGTGAAAAACAATGCAGGAAGAGATTTCTTCGAGCATATTAAATTTCAGCTATTGCAGGATAAATGTAGTATTATCGACAATTATTCTATGAACGATGAGGTGAAAGTATATTTCAATATTAAAGGAAAACGATGGGAGAGAGATGGTAATGTAAATTATTTTACAAATCTCGATGCTTGGAAAATTGAGAAAATAGGACAACAAACTCCTGCCGGAGACGATGCTCCTCCCTTATCAATAGATGACTTGCCTCCTGAAGAAACAGACGATTTACCATTTTAATATAAAAGCCAAAAATTATACAAAGTCCGCAGGAAATTATTCTCTTGCGGACTTAAAATTTCCTAGACCTAGCAGGGTTTTTTTAACCTGTTAGGTCTAGTTCAATTGGGTTAATATTCTTGTCATGTCGAGCGATAGCCGAGACATCTGTAAAGTAGAATAATAAAGCACAAATTTATAAGCAATAAGCACTTATTAACAGATTTCTCCGCAAGGTCGAAATGACAAAGGTACTTATTAGCAGATTTCTCCATAAGGTCGAAATGACAGGGACTTTGATAAACAGATTTCTCCGCAAAGTCGAAATGACAAGAGTGTTTTGAACCCTTGTAGTGATGTGTGTCCCAAGGGTCTTGAAAACTTGTTAACAAAAAACTTTTAATTCTTATTGATAAACTAAAAATTTAATATTAACTTAACAGCCCTTTTCTTTTTAAACTAAAGAAAATTATAATTTTACTAAATATTAATTAAACTTAAACCTATTTATTATGAAGAAAAATTTACTTTTAAAATCCTTGCTTACATTTAGTATGCTAATGCTATTTAGTGTGGGTTGGCTGAATGCTCAAAACATTCTTCCGAATGGGAATATGGAAAGTTGGGAAGATGCAACAACTCCAACAACTTGGTCACATGTTGAAAATATTGCTCAGGAGGCGAGTGTTGTTCATGGTGATACATATTCAGCTAAACATACAGGAGGGACTAAAGATTTAGGACAAACAATTGTAGTTAATCCAAATACTGAATATAAAATTATTATTTGGTATTATGTTGAATCTGGAGATGGATCTGATGCTCGAATTTGGTCTTACTTTAAAGATGGAAGTGATGTTAGATTAGCCGATATCCCTGCCTTATTAGGACCTGATAATGGATATCTTGCGTCAGATGCTTCATGGCAAAAATATGAAACTACCGTAACTTCACCATCTGATGCAGCTAGTTTGTATTTTGAGGTTCGTACATATTCTGGTGCTGTTGTTTATTGGGATGATATGTCTGTAACATTAGCTGCAGACACCGATGCCCCAATATGGACACCAACTTACCCAAAGGCTGCGAATATTACAGAAACAGCTTTCGATTTAACTGTAAATATGGACGAGATAGGAACAGCTTATTATGTTACTGTTCCCGATGGTGCCGATGCTCCAACTCCTGCCGAAGTTAAAGCCGGAGTAGATTATGGTACTGTTACTCTTGTAAATAATGGTTCTATTGCTGTTGCTGCTGCTACTACCGATTATTCGGCTGCAATTAGCGCACTTACTACCGATACTCCTTACGATGTGTATCTTATTGCCGAAGACGATGAAGCTAGTCCTAACCAACAGGCTGTTGTTGCTTTAGTAGAAGTTACACCTAGTGCTGTAAAATCTTTAGATATTACTTATCCTGCAGGTGGCGAAATTTTAACTGCCGGCGATGAAATTACAATAACATGGGATGCAGCAAATGTAACTAATGTAAAAATGGATGTTTATGTTGGTGTTACGTATGTAGATACTATTTTTACAAATCAACTTGCTACTGATGGTTCTTATACATTTAAGATACCTTACGATGCTGAGACTTTAACAACATATAATTTATTAATTACCGATCTCGACGATCCCGGTGTTACTAACAATTCGGGTAATTTTACTATTAACGAAATACCTTCAAGTACTATTGCCGAAGTACAAGGTGGCGGAAACGATTCTCCTCTTGCCGGTACTATTGTAAAGATTAACGGATTTATTACTTCTAATATTGATGGCGATTATACTATTCAAGATGGTACTGCTGTTCGCTCAGGTATATGGATTGAGAGCGATTCAACTTTTGCTCTTGAAGAGAATTTAGATATTTATGGTCTTGTTAAAGAAGATTATGATAAAACTGTAATCGAAGTAAGAGATTTCGAAAATTATGGTACAGTACCTACTCCTCCTGAAGCTACATCTGTTACAGCTGCCGAGGCTGCAAGCGAAGATTACGAAGGAATGCTTGTTAAACTTGTAGCTTTCGAATGTACAAATCCTGATTTAGGATATGGCGAATGGGAATTAAGCGATGGAATCGATTCTTGTAGAGTAGATGATAAAGGATATGCTTATACTCCTGAATTAAATGGTCATTACGATGTTACAGGTGTTGTTGATTTCTCTTATGGAAATTTTAAACTCCTTCCTCGCGATGAAAACGATATCACATCTCACGAAAACGATATCTTAAGTTTCGTATTTGCCGAACAGATTGAAGACGCTACTATAGATGCTGATGCTCATACTGTTGCTATTACTGTTGGATATGGAACAGATGCTTCTGCATTAACTCCAACAATTACAGTGTCGCAGGATGCTACTGTTTCTCCTTTATCGGGAGTAGAGCAAGATTTTACTGTTCCTGTTACATATACTGTTACTGCCGAAGATGGAACAACTACACAAGACTGGACTGTAACAGTTACTGTTGCCGATCCAAATACAGAAACAGAAATTGTTAGTTTCTCGTTAGCAGAACAAACTAGTCCTGCTGTAATTGTAGATGGCATTGTTTCTATCGAAGTTGCTAATGGTACTACACTTACAGGTTTAGTTCCTACTATAGAATTATCGTATGGTGCTACTGTTGTTCCTGCTTCAGGAGCTGCTCAGGATTTCGTTATCGGAACTCCTGTTGTTTATACAGTTACTGCCGAAGATGGAACAGCTACACAAGAATGGAATGTTTCTGTTAAAGAAGCACCTGTTGCTCCTACAACTACCGGACTTATTTTTTCTGAATATATCGAAGGTGGAGGAGATAATAAAGCTGTAGAAATATATAATGGTACAGGTGCCGACGTTGATTTAGCAAATTATGTTATTCGCATTAATTATAACGGAAATGCATGGAACGAAGTATTTTCTTTCCCTGCTGGTACAACTGTTCCAAATCAGGAAGTTTATGTTATTGCACATGCCGATGCTGCTGCCGAAATACTTGCTGTTACCGATACTGCTGTTGTAAATCCTTATAGTGGAGGAACCTCATATATGGCAGTTTTTAGTGGCGACGATGTTCGTGCTTTATGTAAAGTAGAAGGAACAGATACTACTATTATCGACCTTATTGGAAAATACGATTTAGTAGATCCCGGTTCCGGATGGGCTGTTGCCGGAGTAACTGATGCTACAAAAGATCATACTATATTAAGAAAATTAAGTGTTACTCAAGGTAATGTTGATTGGGATGCTTCTGCCGGTACAGATGCCGATAATTCTGAATGGGAAGTATATGAAAAAGATTATGTAAGCGATATTGGTAAGCACAGAGATGTATCGGCTAATACCGATGCAAATATCGAAACTTTTGTATTAGACTTACAAACAGGTGATGCTGTAATCGATAACGAAAATCAAACTGTCGATATCGAAGTAATTTACGATACTGATCTTACCTCATTAGAACCTGCAATTACTGTTTCTGATGGCGCTACTGTAGTTCCTGAGTCGGGAATAGCTCAAGATTTCTCTGCTCCTGTAACTTATTCTGTTACTGCCGAAGATGGTATTGTTGTTCGCGAATGGACAGTTAATGTTACTGTTTCTGCAACACCTGAGACTGATGCAAATATTGTTTCTTTTGAAGCAAGTAGTCAGGATGGAGATGCAGTTATAGATAGCGCTGCTGCTACTGTTGATTTTGTTGTGTATTACGGAACCGATTTAGATTCAATAATTACTAACTTTGAACTTTCTAAAGGTGCAACTTGTGATATTACAACAGGCGATACTGTTAACTTTAGTGCCACAAATACTGTTAAATTTACTGTTACTTCGCAAGATGGTAATAATGTTCGAGAATGGAGTGTTGTTGTTAGCGAGCAAGTGCCTATAGATGCTTCTATTTACGATATTCAATATACAAGCGATGCTAGTGGAGATTCTCCATTGTTAGATGAGTTTATTAAAACTTATGGTGTTGTAACTGCTATTGAAGATGATGGTTTCTATGTACAAGATTCTTCTGCTACATGGAATGGAGTATATGCGTATTCTCCAGGAAATAATGCTGTAATTGGCGATTCTGTTACTTTTGTAGCTACTGTTCAAGAGTACTATAATTTAACCGAATTAGGTTACGTTAACGCATATACTGCTTTAGCAACTGGTGTTGAACTACCTGCTGCATTAAAAATAAGTCTTGGCGAGATTATGAGCGAGCCTTACGAAGGTGTTCTTGTAGTTACCGATTCTGTTACTTGTGTTAATCCTACTGCCGAGCATGGCATTTGGACAGTTACCGATGGTGTAGATACTATGTCGGTTGATGATGACATGTTTAGCTATGAAACTCCTGTTGCAGGAGCTGTTTATGCTGTTACAGGTGTTGTTAAGTATTCTTATGATGCTTTTGTATTATTACCTAGAGGTACCAACGATGTAGTTTTATTACAAGATGTAGTTACCGATCCTCCTGTAATTGCTAATGTTACATTAAATCCTGAAGTACCTGTTGCTGATGGAGCTGTTACTGTTAGTGCTAGTATTACCGACGATGTAGCTGTTACCGAAGTTGCTCTTTATTGGGGTACAAGCGAAGACAATGTTACAACAAGTCTTACTTTCGAAAATACAGGCTTTGGTTCAACTTACGAAGGAACAATACCCGGTAATGCTGCCGGAACAACTGTTTACTATAAGATAGAAGCTAGCGATGGCGATTCTACAGTTACTGTAAGCGGTAATTATTCTATTGCAACTGCTATTAACGACTTTAATTCTATTATTAAAGTAGCAGTTTATCCTAATCCTAGTAATGGTAAATTTAATGTCGAAATAAATAACGAGAAAGCTAACGAAATGAATATTGAAATATTCAATGTTCAGGGTCAAGTTGTTTATAGTACATCAATTTACAATAACGAATATAAAGGAGAGATAAATATTAGCAATTTATCTAAAGGAATTTATTACTTAAGAATTAATGATGGTAGTAATGTAAATACTAAAAAAATATTACTTCAATAATTTAAACACAATACTTTAAAATGAAAAGAGCGGGTTTCCCGCTCTTTTTTTTTGTCATGTCGAGCGATAGTCGAGACATCTGTAAAGTAGAATAATAAAGCACAAATTTATAAGCATAAGCACTTATTAGCAGATTTCTCCACAAGGTCGAAATGGCAGGGACTTTTATGACAGATTTCTCCATAAAGTCGAAATGACAAAGGTACTTATTAATAGATTTCTCCATAAGGTCGAAATGACAAAAGTTTGTAAGATACTCCAGACCTAGCCGGTTTTCAAAGTCAGGTCTAGTTTAACAATATTTTTATATCAAATTTCAAACATTAATCGATTAATAATTGCTTGGTATAAAGAAAATTCATAACTTTAATATGGCCTAATTATGAATGTGTTATGGGATTTGCTAAAAGTCTGCATCAGGCACCATTTTATCGATTTGTGGTGCCATTTATTATTGGTATTATAGTTGGAATTAATTATAATATATCTGTTCCTTATATATTAATATTAAGTGTAATAGTTATTATTATAATTGTATGTTATAGCTTTCGGGTATTTGCTAGTTATAGAATTAATTATTTGTTTGGATTATTACTAACTATATTCTTTGTTATTTCCGGAATATCAAGCATCAATATAATAAAGTCGAGAATTGTTAACATAGAAACAAAATCATATACCAGTATTATAAATTTGATTTCAGAGCCCGACGAAACAGAAAATTCTATTAAAGCTTTTGGAAAGATTATATGTATAAAAGACTCTGTTGATTATCGTTTAGTAAATATTAAAACTTTACTGTATTTTAAAAAAGACAGTAATTCGAAAAAAATAAAAATTGGCGATCAATTAATTGTGAATTCATATATAAACGAAATTTCTTTTAGTGGAAATCCGAATGCGTTTAACTACAAAAAATATCTTTCGTATAAAGGAATTAAATATCAGTCGTTTATTAAATCAGAAAAATGGAGAGTAATAAATACAAATATTGGGAATCCTATTCTATTAGGTGCAAATAAAATTAGAAGGAATTTACTATCAATATATAAAAAATATGGAATTGGTAACGACGAGTTAGCGGTGCTTTCTGCTTTAACATTGGGTTATAAAGGAGATTTGTCGGATGGAATTAAGCAAAGTTATTCGAATTCGGGTGCAATGCATATTCTTGCTGTTTCGGGGTTACATGTAGGAATAATATATATTATTTTAAATTATCTACTGTTTTTTCTCGAAAGAAATATGTCAGGTAGGATTATTAAAGTAATAATAATAATATGCTGTTTAGCTTTTTATACTTTACTTACCGGAATGTCGTCTTCGGTATTGCGAGCTTTTATTATGTTTACATGTTTGAGTGTAGGAAAGTTATTAAATCGACAGAATAATATTTATAATACATTAGCTGTTTCTGCTTTTTTGATATTAACTTTTAATCCATATGCTATTATGGATGTTGGATTTCAATTGTCATATACTGCCGTATTAAGTATAGTGTTTTTTCAGTCGAGAATCTATAGTTTAATTAATGTAGATAATTTTTTTGGAAATAAAATATGGGAATTGTTGTCGGTTTCTATTGCAGCACAAATAGGAACTTTTCCAATTGCTATTTATTATTTTCATCAGTTTCCAAATTATTTCTGGTTAACAAATATATTTATTATTCCGGCAGCTACTATAATAATTAGTTTAAGCGTTATCTTACTATCTGTATCGTGGATAAATAGTTTATCAATAATTATTGCTAAAGTAATTTCTACAATTATTTTTTTATTAAATCTGATAATTGCAACTATCGAAAAATTGCCATATTCGGTAAGCGATAACATTTTTATTTCTTTACAAGAGAATATTATTTATTATATTTTAATAATAACTTTCTCTTTTTACATTGTTTTAAAGCGAGTTAGGTATCTGAAATTTACATTATGTATAATTATTATACTTTTATGTTTTAAGATATATAATAATAGTATATGCATAAAACAAAGTAAGATAGTAGTCTATAATATAAATAAAACCACAGCGATTGATTTTATTTATGGAAAATCGAATAAATTAATTACTTCGTGCGATGATGCCGAGAAATTTCAAAAGAGTATTAAATATAATATCTCTAATTATTGGGGAAATTGTAAAATCGATAATCCTAATATTAGTTTACACGATAACTATTTAAAAAATAGCAATTCTGATATCGATAATGAAATAAATATTTACAATAATTTTATTTATTTCCGAGGGAAAAAGGTTTTGCTTTTAAACAATAATAAATATTTTAATAGAAAATCGGGAAATAAAATTGATGTCGATATTTTAATAATTAGCAATGAAGCTAAAATAAAACCTGAAGAATTAGTCTCAATGTTTAATTTTGATAATTTGGTATTCGATTCGTCTATTAGTTACTGGAAATTAGATTATTGGAAAAAGTATTGTAAAGAAAATGAACTTCTGTTTTATGATGTAAAAACACGAGGGGCGTTTATTTATAATATAAATTAAAAAAAATGTTTCTATATTGGTATAATAAAGTAATTATTAATTTATTTTGCCAAATATAATTTTGCCAAATATTATTAGTTATTTAAAAATTTAATGCAGATGAAAATAATAGTTGCGGGTGCCGGAGAAGTTGGAACACATTTAGCTAAAATGCTATCAAACGAATTTCACGATATTGTAATTATTGATCCTGATGAAGAAAATCTTCAAGGAATTAATGCAAATCTCGATCTTATGACCATTGTTGGGTCTGCAAGTTCTTTTGAAGTATTACAAAGAGCGAAAGTTAAAAAGGCCGATTTGTTTATTGCAGTAACACATTCTGAAGAAACAAATATTACAGCATCTATTATAGCGAAAAAACTTGGTGCTAAAAAAACTATTGCCCGAGTCGATAATTACGAATATACTTTGCCCTTAAATAGATCTCATTTTACTAATTTAGGAATCGATAATCTTATTTATCCCGAACGAAGTGCCGCACGAGAGATCGTTTCTTTATTAGATAAGGGTGAAATTTCCGAAGTTTTTAATTTTTCGGGAGGGAAATTGTCTCTTTTTGTTATGAAATTAGGAAAAGAAGCGCCAATAATTGATAGGCAGCTTAATAAAATAACTCAAGAGAATAAAGAGTTCAAATATCGAGCTGTTGCAATAACTCGTAACGAACAAACAATAATTCCACGTGGTTATGATAGCTTTAAAATAAACGATCTTATTTATGTAATAACAAATAAGTCGGGGATTAGTGATGTTATGAAATATGCAGGAAAAAAGAAACTGGATATTAAAAATGTAATGATACTTGGAGGAAGTCGTATTGGAAGAAGAATTGCTCTATCTCTTGAGCATAGATTTAATATTAAACTTATTGAAATAGACAAAGAAAAAAGCATTAAGCTAGCCAACGAATTAAGTAATGCCTTAGTTATTAATGGCGATGGAAGAAATATAGATCTGTTAATGGAAGAGGGTTTGTCTAAAATGGATATTTTTATTGCAGTTACAGGTAATTCAGAAGTTAATACTTTGTCGTGTATAATGGCAAAGAAAATGGGTGTTAAAAAGACTATTGGCGAAATTGAAAATATCGATTATATTAATCTTGCAGAAAATATGGGTGTAGATACTATTATAAATAAAAAGTTGCTTACTGCAAGTCGTATATTTAAATACACTATGGGCGCTGAGGTATCGTTTGTGAAATGTCTTACCGGCTCCGATGCCGAATTATTAGAATTAATTGCTAAACCTGATTCGAAAATTACCAAGAAAGCATTACGCGATATATCTTTTCCAAAAGATGCTATTGTTGGTGGCGTTATAAGAGATGGTGATAGTTTTATTGCCGATGGTAATACAAAAATTTTGGCAAACGATCATGTTGTTGTTTTTGCTTTACAATCGGCTATGAAAAAGATTGAGAAATTATTTAATTAACTAATATGTTAAATAAGAAAATTATTGTTCATATAATGGCATCTCTTATTCTTATCGAAGGGATGTTTTTACTAATTTCTCTTGGTGTTGCATTATATTATGGAGAAAATGATATTTGGGCATTTAAAGTTTCATCAGCTATTTGTTTTATTGTTGGTGGATTATTATGGTTTTTGACGAGAAACGCCGATAAAACTATTGGTAAACGAGATGGCTATATTATTGTAAGTTTGGTGTGGGTAATATTCTCATTATTTGGTTCCCTGCCATTTATTTTAAGTGGAGCAATACCATCATTTACTGATGCTTTTTTCGAAACAATGTCGGGGTTTACTACTACCGGAGCATCAATATTGAAAGATATTGAAGCCTTGCCTCATGGTATATTGTTTTGGAGAAGCCTGACTCAATGGCTTGGAGGTATGGGTATTATTGTTCTTTCGTTAGCAATATTGCCAATTTTCGGAATCGGAGGAATGCAATTATTTGTTGCTGAGGTTCCCGGACCTACTCCTGATAAATTACATCCACGTATAAAGCAAACAGCTCAACGTTTATGGTATATTTATATATTATATACTCTTGCCGAAACTTTATTGCTTTGGTATGGAGGAATGGAATTTTTCGATGCTATTTGTCATTCTTTTACAACAATGGCTACAGGAGGTTATTCTACAAAACAAGATAGTATTGCGTTTTACCAATCGCCATATATTCATTATATTATAACAATCTTTATGTTTCTTGCCGGAACAAATTTTACCTTATCGTATTTTGCTTTACACCTTAAATTCGGAAAAATTTTTAAGAATGAAGAGTTTCGATTTTATGTTGGTTTTATTTTGTTCTTTTCTCTTATTATTTCTGTTGGATTATGGCATTATTATAACATAAATTTCGAAAAAGCCTTTCGAGAATCCATTTTTCAAGTAGTATCAATAATGACTACTACAGGATTTGTAACAAGCAATTATATATTATGGCCATCATATTTAACAGTAATTATATTTTTCTTAATGTTTTTTGGTGGTTCAGGAGGCTCTACCGGAGGTGGGATAAAGATTATTAGAATAACAATATTATTAAAAAATTCTTATCAAGAATTAAAACGAATAATACATCCAAATGCTATTATTCCTGTTCGTGTTAATAATAAAAGTGTTCCCTCTCAGATTGTAACTAATGTATTGGCATTTTTAGTTATTTATATTTTCTTAGTTGGAATTAGTACAATAGTTATTTCTGCCTTAGGTTACGATCTCGATAGTTCAATGGGTGCTGTAGCTTCTACTTTGGGTAATATTGGTCCCGGAATTGGAGATTTTGGTCCTGTAGAAAATTATTCTTCTTTACCGGATTTTGGCAAATGGTATTTGTCATTTTTAATGCTTGTTGGCAGATTAGAGTTATTTACTGTTTTGGTATTATTAACACCTGTATTTTGGAAAAAATAATACAAAAACCTGCACGAAATATCGGCAGGTTTTTTAATTCAGTATTAATTTCGAAACATCTTAATATCGTTTAAATCTGTAATTAACTTTAAACTTTCCTTTTTCTATTGAATTAAGTTTTCTTTTAAGAAGTCGTTTTTTTATAGGTGCAATCTTGTCGGTAAAGAGAATGCCTTCAGTATGGTCGTATTCATGTTGTATTATTCTGGCAGCAATGCCATCGAACCATTCATCATGAAAATTAAAATCTTTATCGTAATATTCTATTCGTATTTTAGAAGGGCGTATTACGTCTTCTCTAATTCCGGGGATACTTAAACATCCCTCAGTAAATGCCTTTTCTTCGCCGGTGCGTTCTGTAATTATTGCATTAATAAAAACTTTTTTTAAATCTTTTACATTTTCATCATCATCTTCCATTGGAGAGCCATCTATTACAAATAAGCGAATAGATTTACCTATTTGTGGAGCAGCTAAACCAACACCATCCGATGAGTACATAGTTGCCCACATGTTTTCAATAAATACATTTAAATTATCATAGTCTTTCTCGATATTCTTAGCTTTTCTGCGTAATACCGGCGAACCATAAATTTCTATTGGATATATCATTTTGTTATTATTTAAAATTTTGGTTTTTCTAAATACGATTGTAAAATTATTGTTGCACTAATCTCATCTACTAATGCTTTATTTTGTCTCGATTTCTTTTTAAGCCCTCCATCAATCATTGCTTGATGTGCCATTTTCGATGAAAATCTCTCATCAACCTGTTCTATTGGCATATCTGGATATGTTTTTATAAATTTCTTAATAAACGGATTAATATATATAATAGATTGCGATGGTTGATTATTCATTTGTAGTGGATAACCAATTATTACTCGTTCAACATTTTCTTTTTCGAAATAATTTTTAAGAAAATCCCAAATTGTATGAGTAGGAACAGTTGTTAACCCATTAGCTATTATTTTTAACGGATCGGTAACAGCAATTCCAACTCTTTTTCTTCCGTAATCTATCGATAAAATTCTTCCCAAAATATAATGATTCTAAATTATTTTGCAAATTTAATAAAAATCTTATGTTATTATAATAAAATAAAATTTCTATGTTTTTAATTCGAAAATTTATGTTTACTTAAACTAATATTAATCAAAACTTGGCTGTTACACCGAGCGGAGTCGAGGTATCTGTATATAGAATTACAAAATGCAAATCTATAAGCAATAAGTATTTATTAACAGATTTCTCCATAAAGTCGAAATGACAGAGACTTTGATGACAGATTCTTCTGTAATGTTACAAACGTGCGCTAATTACTTTGAAAAAATAAGTACGAATGCTTCTGCTGAACGATGAAGTTCTCATCGAAACTTGCTTGCTTTAGAAAATATTGATATTTTCTATTTTTATCAAAAAAAATATACGACAGAATGTAAAAATTGAACGTAATTCTTTATTTTTTAAAAGATTGCTTAGAAATAGATAAAAATTTTAAAACAGATTTTACATAATTAAAAATTGTTTGTTACATTAACTAAATTATGACTTTCTGCATATATCTTGTATATTATTTTTTGTATTATTGCCATAAATTTAAAAATTTATTATTATGATAGATACAATGTTAAAACACCGATCGATAAGAAATTATACTAACGATAAAATTTCCGATAAAGATTTAAACGAGATTTTAAATGCAGGGATAAGAGCTTCTACTACAGGAAACATGCAGGTATATTCAATTATTGTTACTAAAGACGATGAAATGAAAAATAAGTTAGCCCCTTCTCATTTTAATCAGCCTATGGTAACTGAAGCTCCTGTATTGTTAACATTTTGTGCCGATGTGAATAGATTTAATAAATATTGTGAAAATAGAAATGCAAAACCCGGATACGATAATTTCTTGTGGTTTATGAATGCGGCTATCGACACTTTGCTTGTTGCACAAAACGTAGCTTTAGCTGCAGAAGATAAAGGAATGGGAATATGTTATCTTGGAACAACAACATATAACGCCGATAAAATTATTGATATACTGGAATTACCTAAAGGAGTTGTTCCTATTACAACATTTGTTGTAGGTTATCCAAAAGAAATACCCGAATTAACCGATAGATTGCCGCTCGAAGGAGTTGTTCATTACGAAAAGTATAGTGATTATTCGAATGATGATATAAATAAAATATGGGCAGAAAAGGAAACTTTGGAAGAAACAAAACAATTACTTATTGAAAACGAAAAAGAAACATTAGCCCAAGTATTTACCGATAATAGATATAAAAAAGCCGATAATTTACATTTCTCTAAAGCATTTTTAAATGTATTAAGCAAGCAAGGTTTTATGAATAACGATTAAAAGAAAAATAAAATGTATTTTAAGCCATATCTTAATAAATTAGAGATATGGCTTTTTTAGTGCATATAAAATGGTATATATAATAATATATTGTTTCGTATATTAAATTGCTTGCAATATTATTTGCAATTAAATGTTATATTTAAAAAAGATAAAAAGTAGAAATTTGAGATTAGTAATATACATATTAATTTTTGTATTTTTTTTTGTGAATAATGTTTTTTCTCAAAAATATCTGAAAATTAGCGTGAACGAAAATGAGAATATCGAAAATTTTGAGTTTAAAAAATACGAAAAAAAATATTCAGACAGCCTTGCTGTAATTTCAGCAATATCAGATTTTCGAAATAATTTGTTTCTATCAGGTTTTCTTGCATCAAGCATCGATACAATTTCTACGATTAAGGACACAATTTGTGTAAACATTAATATTGGGAAGCAATATAAATGGGGAAGCTTTAATTACAATCACTCTAATATTAGCGAATTTAACACGGTAAATACCACAATAAAAAAATTGAGAAATAAAATAGTTAATTTAAATGAATATGCTTACCAACTTGAAAATATAATTAATTACTACGAAGCTATTGGTTACCCTTTTATATCGGCAGGATTTAAAAATGTTAGTTTTAACGATTCAATAATTGAAGCAGATTTGTTTGTCGAAAAAAATCAAAAATATTTTGTGAAAAATATTTTACTTAAAGGTAATGCTAAAATAAAATTACCTTATTTATATAATTTTTTAGATATCTATCCCGAATCTGTTTATAACTGCAAAAAGAGTGATTTAATATCTAAGAAAATTAGCGATTCCCCATTTTTAGAAGAGATTAAACATTCAGAGATTGAGTATTCCGATAGTACTATTGATTTGTTTTTATATTTAAAAAATAAAAAAGCAAATAGTTTTAATGGCATTATTGGGTTTATGCCGGAATCGGATAAAAGTAAAAAATTAAGTATCTCGGGAGATATAGATTTTTCGATATGGAATATGAGGGGAAGAGGTGAGCATCTTATTTTTAATTGGAAAAGACCAAGCGAATTAACGCAGAAATTGAATTTGAATTTTTCGTATCCATATTTGTTTTACACAAAAATTGGTGTCGAAACAAACTTCTCTTTATATAAACAAGATACAAGTTTTTTAAATATAAAATCTGATATTGGTGTTCGATTTGATTTTTCTCAAAATCAATATTTAAAAATCTTTCTCGAGTATAAGTCATCAAATACAATAAACAATATTGGGGTTATTAGTAACCAGACTAATAGTAATGCCGATATATCATCAGTTTTATATGGTTTAGAATACAAATATTCTAATTTAGATTATACTTTAAATCCGAGCTCGGGAATTACTTTAGAAATGTATGGAGCATTTGGGAAAAAGAAAATTAGTAATTTTTCAGGTCTCGATAGTTTATTTAATAAAAATACAATTCAGATAGAAACAGGCTTAAATTCAAGCTGTTATATTCCTGTTTATAGAAATATTGTTTTCCGAATAAGTGCCGATTTACGATATATGTCATCCTTAGATCGTAATTCGGGGAGTAATTTGATATTTGAGAATGAATTATTCCGTTTCGGAGGAGCAAAATCTTTACGTGGTTTCGATGAAGACGTTATTCGTGCATCTTTTTATGTGTTAAATAATTTGGAGCTTAGATATAACTTCGAAAAGAATTCTTCCTTTTATATATTTTGTAATGGAGCATACTACAAAAAACATACTGTCGATAATAATATTTCTGATTATCCTTATGGCTTTGGTTTGGGTGCAGATATTGAAATGCGTGCAGGAATATTTTCCATAGGTTATGCTTTGGGAAAGCAATTCGACAATCCAATTCAAATAAAATCTGCAAAAATATATTTCGGATATAAAACAATATTCTAAGTTTAGTTTATTCTAGAACGAAATTCTTTGTTTCGAAATTCTTATACTTTTAATTACCTAAAGCTATTTTTTAAATAATATAAAATATTTTTTTGTTAGAATGTTCTAGAATACTACTACTATATAAATGTATTTATGAAATGTATTTTTAAACACAAATAAAGTGTTGAATAAACAAATATTTTTATCATAACTTTGAAAAAAATAACATTAGACTATTAATAAGATTTTATTAGTGCAAAAAAATATAGAAGTATGGCAAAAGAAATAAAATTTAGTTTGGTATATCGCGATATGTGGCAATCATCCGGAAAATATGTTCCTAGAGTTGATCAATTAAAAAAAATAGCTCCGGTAATTGTAGAAATGGGTTGTTTTTCTCGTATCGAGACAAATGGAGGAGCTTTTGAGCAGGTTAATTTATTATACGGAGAGAATCCAAATAAAGCAGTACGTGAATGGACAAAGCCATTTAATGAAGCTGGTATTCAGACACATATGTTAGAAAGGGCTTTAAATGGTATTAGAATGTATCCTGTACCTGCCGATGTGCGTAAATTAATGTACAAAGTAAAAAAAGCACAAGGGGTTGATATTGTTCGTTCTTTTTGTGGCTTGAATGATTATCGTAATCTAGAACTTTCGATAAAATATGCAAAAGAAGCGGGAATGATTTCTCAAGCAACTTTAAGTATTACTCACTCCGATATTCATACTATTGATTATTATATGGGAGTTGTAGATAAAGCTGTTGAGTATGGCACCGATGAAATTTGTTTAAAAGATATGGCAGGTATCGGTCGCCCTGTAACTCTCGGAAAACTTGTAAGTAAAATAAAAGCTAAATATCCTCATATTATAATACAATATCATGGACATTCAGGACCGGGTTTTTCTGTTGCGTCAACTCTGGAAGTTGCAAAAGCAGGTGCCGATTATATCGATGTGGCGATGGAACCATTGTCGTGGGGAATGGTACATCCCGATGTTATTACTGTTCAAGCAATGCTTAAAGATGCAGGATTTATTGTGCCGGAGATAAATATGAAAGCATATATGAAAGCTCGAGCTCTTACTCAAGAGTTTATCGACGATTTCTTAGGCTATTTTATAAACCCCAAAAACCGATATATGTCTTCTTTACTTGTGCATTCCGGATTGCCCGGAGGAATGATGGGGAGTATGATGGCCGATTTGCAGGGTATTCATCAAGGATTAAACCAGACACTTAAGGCACAAAATAAAAAAGAACTTACCGAAGACGATTTATTAATAAAACTCTTCGACGAAGTAATTGATATTTGGCCCAAATTAGGTAATCCTCCTTTAGTTACTCCTTTTAGTCAATATGTTAAGAATATCGCATTACTAAATGTTATGCAAGAAATAAATGGGAAAGATAAGTTTACAATTATCGATAATAATGCTTGGGATATGATACTGGGAAAATCTGGTAAGCTGCCCGGAACATTAGATCCTCAGATTATTGAAATTGCTGAGAAATTAGGAAAAGAATTTTATAAAGGTGTTCCACAAGATGCTTATCCCGATGAGTTAGATAAGTATAGAAAAGAAATGAAAGAAAATTCATGGGAACTGGGTGAAGATGATGAAGAATTATTCGAATTTGCAATGCACGACAGACAATATCGCGATTATAAATCGGGTATAGCTAAAAAACGCTTCGATGACGAATTGAAAAAATTAAAAAGCAAGAAACCTAGTACCGAAAGTAAACCTGAGCCTGGAAGTAAAGATATTGTTTCACCATATATGGGTAGAATATTCTATAACTTAAATTATTTTATCGAAGAGAAACAAATTGAAGAAGGAAATAAAATAAAAAAAGGACAAAGAATTTGTTATATAGAGAATAATTATACTTACGACGAAATAATTGCAAAATGCGATGGAGAAGTTGAAGAAATATTCTTTAATCATGGCGACAGAGTCTCAAAAGGAGATGTAATTGTTAAAATTAAATAAATTAATAAAATTTAAAAGGCTGATTTTTTCAGCCTTTTATTAACTCAGGTTATTATATAATAACCGGAATAATAATCTCTACTCTAGTTCCTTGAGCTTGATTATTATCATCTTTTTTATCAATATATTTTACATTTATATTTTCTCCATATAAAGAATTTAATAAATAAACTCTGTCGGCAGTAATTTTCGAACCTAAAGATTTGTGAGTATTAGATTTTTCTAAATTTATAATATTTGCTTTTTTTCTTCCAATACCATTATCTTCAACAGAGCATAGAATATGATTGTTAACTAATGTCATGTCAATAGAAATTTGTCCTTTTTTATTGTCAAGAATCTTCGTAAATCCGTGTTTTATAGAGTTTTCAACGTAGGGTTGTAATAGTAAGGCAGGCATCTTCCAATCTAAAGTATTAATCCTGTTATCAATATTTATATTAAACGAAAAATTATCTTCAAACCTTAACGATTCTAGTTCTAAATATAATTCTAGTGCATTTATTTCATCATCAATAGCAATTACTGTATGTTGAGTGTTTTCTAATATGAGCCTCATTAGTTTGGCAAATTTCGATAAATAATCAAGCGAAGAGTCTGTATCTTTTTCGAGCAGAAAATATTGAATAGAATTAAGAGTATTAAATATAAAGTGAGGGTTCATCTGTTGACGTAATATCTGTTGTTTGTATTCGTTAATATTGTTTTTTAATTTATTTTTATTTTTTATCTCAGTAATACGATTGTAATAAATTAAATATAATATTCCGGTTACTATAATAATAGTTAGTATAATAAACCACCATCTTTTATATACTGGTGGCGAAATATTAAAATTAATTCTTGCAGGTTCTGTACTCCAAATATTATCTTCGTTCATTGCACTTACTTCAAAAGTGTAGTGCCCATGTGGTAGAGTGGTATATTGTACTGTTGTTTTTGTAGTATAAATCCAGTTTGTGTCAATACCAATCATTCGGTATTTGTATTGTAAATTTCCGACTTTTCTATACGATAGTCCAATGTAGTCTATATTAATATAATTCTCTTTATAAGATAGTTTGTATGTAGGTTGTATTTTTTTTGCTTTGTTTAGGATTTTAATATTTTTAATAATTATTGGAGGCGGGTAATTATTCTGAGTTATTCGAGTTTTATCGAAATAAATAAGACCATTATTGCTTGCTGCATAAACTGTATTATTAACAACACATACATCATTAACTTCTTTTGCAGAGAAACCACTGTAATCAGAAAAATTCTGTATTTTATAGTTGTTATAATTAGTATATTGTATTTTGCTTAAACCATAATTAGTGGCTACCCAAATTGTGCTGTCGTCTACGTATATTGCATTAATAAAATTCGATAATAATCTATCTTTTTTACTTATTCTTATAATAGTATCTTTTTTATATAGTAATAAACCGTCACCTTTTGTTCCTAAAGCAATAGTTGTTTTATTAACTCTTTTTATGGCCGTAATTCTAGTATTTAGGTCCGGATTGTTAGTGCTTAAATTTATTAGTTTATTGTTTTTATATTGCCATAAATTATTTAATCCTCCTATTAATAAAGATTCATCTTTGTCTAAAAATAATGTTTGTGTTCTATTGCTAAGTTCAGATTCTTTCTTTGAATTGTATATTATTTTATTATCTTTTATCTTGAGTAATCCGGATGATGTAGCAACCCAAATTGCATCTTTAGTTTTTGCTATATCTTTTGGATAAATATCTTGATTAATTATATTATGTAAAGAATAAGTATTTAGTTTATTATTTTTTAACCACATCAATTTTTTATTTGTGGAGTATAATAGTTTGTCTGTACTTTTTTCGTATAAAATAGAAGTAATACTTATTTTTTTATCATCAGGAATTTTATAATGTTTAATCTTTTTATTTTTTATATTACTAATGTATGAATTAGAATAAGTTAACCAAATTTCATCGTTTTTACCTTTCTTAATATAATTGATTTTATTTTCTATTAATCCGTGTTTTTTATTTAAGATTTGAATTTTATCCGAAGGCATATAATATATTCCATGCAATAATGTAGAAAACCAATAACTGCCTTCTTTATCTTTTTGAACAGACGATACGTATTGCCCTTCTAAATATGAGTTTTCGTAATTTAAATCCTTGTCAAATTTATATACGCCATCAATGGTTCCTACCCATATATTATTGCAATTATCTTTATTTAGCCATATTATTTGTTTACTTAGTTTTTTTTCTTTTTGTATTTTGTTTTTAGATATCTTATATATTTTATTTTTAGTATTAATTATTAATGTATTCTTATTTATAATTTCACCAAAAGTTCCATCTCCTTGTAGATTATCGTTTTGATTTATTGTGTACGAATTATTTGAGTTAATAAATAATTTGTTACTTTTAAAATTCCCTTTATGCGAGCATAGTATTTTATTATTAATTTTATCAAATTGATAAAATTGTTTTGTTAAATTGATAATATTTCCATTTTCATCTATTTTAAATAGACCTCTGTTTTTAATCGAAAAGTAAACATTATCAATACTGTCAACATAAAACGAGCGTTTTACAGGTAGAATGTTTTTACCAATATCTTTTATTACATTGTTATATTTATATTTGTATATTGAGTCGTTTTTATAGTAACTTAATTGGCACGAAATAGGAATAAACCAAATTCGTTCTTTATTATCTTCATATATTTCAAAAATAGTATTATCTGCTAAACCATCTTGACTATCAAAATTTTTAAATTCGTAGCCACTAAATTTGCTAACACCTTTTTTAGTAGCAATCCATATATATCCTTTTGAATCTTGAAATACGTGATATGTATTAGAAGACGGTAGACCTTCTTTTATTCCGTAATGTTTAAAAATTGTTTCCTGACAATTGGAAACACGGCTAAGAAATAATAAGAATGTAATAATTAAAATAAATAATAAACAATTTTTTTGCATGTAATAAAATATTTATTTAAAAGTAGTAATCTTTTTTAGAATAATAAATATTAATAAGGAATTGTTAATAACTTGCATATTAGTTTTCTCTACAAAAAAAGGCTAATCATTAATGATTAGCCTTTTTTTAACTAGGTTATATAATAACCGGAATAATAATCTCTACTCTAGTTCCTTGAGCTTGATTATTATCATCTTTTTTATCAATATATTTTACATTTATATTTTCTCCATATA
>Ga0190305_1000061_pt1 | contig 30216 bp, 30 predicted proteins | sample 48700723_MG_FD_161678 | JGI IMG/M metagenome (GOLD analysis project Ga0190305, IMG submission 161678) | Hydrothermal vent sediment bacterial communities from Southern Trench, Guaymas Basin, Mexico - 4870-07-2-3_MG | ecosystem: Environmental > Aquatic > Marine > Hydrothermal vents > Sediment ... | reverse complement strand
TATAAATCAAGATTAGTATCAACAGCTTCACCAGTCCCTCTAAACCAATCAAATAATCCAGCATTAACAAAACTCAAACTCAATAACAAAACAAATCCCAAAACAAAAAATAACTTCTTCCCCTCTTCCATATCTTCAATATGAAAAAAGATTTTATAAATACTATTATAAACAATATTAAAAATGCTACCCAAAAAAATTCAAATATAATTTATTCGTTACATTAAAAAAATATAAATAAAAAAAATTCAAAAAGAAATTTCTTATTTATACTGCCCTCACCTCTTTTCATAATTAATTATAATAAAATAATTTTATAAATATTTAAACAAATTAAGGCAACTCAGGAACTTTAGTGAATTTCTCTTTGATAATTTTGGGCAACATACCAGAAATCTTATCTTTCTCCCGCCCCCTCAAAATATTTTGCCTAAATTTATCATAAATTTTATATCTCTTTGATTTATACCACCTATAAACTAGATACATTAACAACAAAATAATTATGATTAAAATAATCCAAGATAAATAAGAAATTTTTTCAATAACAAAGGTATCATAACTAGAAGCACTTACATTACTTGTAGGATATAAAACCCGAGCATAAAATAAATAATTTCCAATAGCCAGATCTTTAGGTGCATCCAAATAAAATATATTATTATAAGTTCTATTAATAGCAAAATCTTCTTTCTTAACCGTATAAACATTTTTATCAAAATCAATAATTTTATATTCCAATTCAACATCAAAATTTCTTAAATCCCCCATATTAATCAAACTAATATTTGCTCTGACTCTTGCTCCCGGATAAATATATTTTTTCAAAACTTCAGTCCTAATATCAAATAATGCATCCCTTTCTTTAACATCCAAAACAACTTCAGTATAACGAATTACATAACTAGATTGAAATCTAATTTTACCAACATAAACATCAGATAAACGCTTATCAGAAACATAAATATCCAATCTAACTTCTTTAACTTCTCCAGGACTTAAAACAAAAGATCGAATTGTTGGAAAAACAAAATCATTAAGTCCTTCAACATAAATTCCAATAAGAATATCTTTAGTTCCATTATTAGTAACAAAAATCTTTTTTTGATAATAAGTTCCTTTCCCCATCTCAACAAAAAAACTAGTTGGATCAACTTTGAAGTCAAATTCTCCCCCATATGAATCAGTAGGTCGATCATCATCATTTGTATCTCCACCTCCCCCACTTGGATCATCTCCAGAACTACATTGACCACAATCTTCTGGACAAGTCTCACAAGTTTCACCACCATTACAAGTCCCATCACCACAATAAGGTCCCACACCTTCTATAGCATAATAAGCTCCTTCAAATTCAGGTGTACTAAATTCCAAAACTCCTCCAGAATAATCAATTAGAACACAATTAACACATTCAACACCATTATGGTAAATTTTAGGTTCGATAAAACTCAAACCATAAATAGATAAAATTGCAGATTTATTAACCCCAGGCAAATTATATTCATCAACATTAATCAAATTATTAGAAATTTCTACATCTGCATCAAAATCAACAACAAAATCCCCCCTATCCATAGACATAACATCAAGCGGTTCCTGAAATTCAACCTTACCATAAGAAGTTTTTTCCAAAATTACTCCAGATAAATTTGATAATTCTGTTTCATCATAACTATAAAAATCAGTTGTATCCCCATTAAACATCACATATCTTATTTCAAAAATAGTAATACTAACCTCTGATGGACTCAAACCCTCACTAATCGCAAAAATAAATCCCCCACTAACTAATAAAAAAATAATTCCTAAAATAAATTTGCACCTCATAAAAAGAATAAACAAAATAAGTTTTTAATTGTTTATTATTTGTTATTCTTTTTTATAAATGCCAAACTCCCCAACTAATTTCCCATCCCACTCCCCACTTCATTCACTCAATTCAACTTATCATTTCTCCATCCCAAATAATATAAATCAAAAAATCTTCAAAATAAAGTAGGAAAACAGGGCCTGACGAATTCCGTGCTCGTTCACGCAATGATGCGGTTAGTAAGATTGACGGACCTCCTTACTCTACTTTTTCTTTCTTTCAATGTTAAGTAAAGTATCAATTATTAAGATTAATTTATATTCGTTGGAGCCTTTCTTAAGTTTCCCTTCTCTAACCACCACTAAATTTTCCTTCTCAAAAACTCCAACTAACTTCTCAAAATTTCTATATTGTTTATCATCAACCGAAATAAAAAAATTTAAATTCTTCCTTCTTCTAATGAATTCTAAAACATCGCCACAAATTTTCAAATTAGTCCTTAACTCAGAAATCTTAACTTTATCTATCAAAGAAAGAATATTATTCTTTTTGAAATGTTTTTTCATCGATTAAATATCTTGGGTTTTATATCTCAAAGTACAATAATATTTTAATTTTCTACAAAAGAACAATATTTTATCTAAATTAACATACTCTAAGATTACATAACCAATCAATTTCTCAGAATAATCTATAAAAATATAATAATCAAATTTTTTCATCATTCCAAAAATAAAAAATCAATTATACCTTTAATCAATAAAAAAGGATAAATTTTTTTAATCTTTTAGTTAACAACTAGCACTTGTTTCAACAGCCTTGAAAAATACAGTATTATTATAATTCCCACTAGGTTGTCCAGCAGGAACATCCAACCAAAATCTCCAATAATTAGCTCCACCAAGAGGAATATTCTCTCCAGATTTAGTATAAATCTGTGTTAAAGAAAATTCATTCAATGTAGGGCGTGTAATATTACTCATATTATAATATGAATAAGTTTCATTACCCAAACCAATTTCATCCCCCCCAGCATTAATCAATCCAGAATTTCCCATAATACAAAAATCAACTGCACTATTTCCATCAGTTGAAACATTAATATATAAATTAGTAGAATTACTTGGACCATCATAATTATGAGAAGCATTAACATTTGTTGCAGGTAAAAAATTAATATCTCCAAATAGGATTCCTTCAGATAATCCCGAACTAAATTCAATTGCTAAAGATTTAGCAATAGAAACATTAGAAGAAACATCTGTAGAAGTAACTTTAGCATGAACTCCACCAACATTTTCAAAGGTAATTAAAATTAAGCATAAAAAAATAATTATTCCTAAACATAATCTATAAATTTTTTGTTTCATAAAATTAATAAGAATTCATCGTTAATAAAAGTTTATTTTATTCAAGAAAATAAACTCAAAATATTTTCACATGAATTTCCAACATCAATCTAAAATTCCAATCTTCCATAAAAAAATTCCCACATTAATAAAAATCTTAAAATTTCCAGAATTACATTCGAAAATTTATTATATCAATTCTAAACTTGTTTAGTAATCTTCCCAACAAAAAATTATTTCTTTTTCTTTCCCTTTTTTTCAACAACTTCTTCTTCTTCAATAGAAGATTTCTTCTTCTTACCTTTATCTTTTTCCTCTACTTTCTCTTCTTTATCCTCTTTCTTCTTTCCTTTACCTTTCTTCCGTTGTTTAAGAACATTCAAGATTAATAAAATTCCAGCAATCAGAGCCACGACAACATAAATTAAACTATAATTTCTATCATGAGCAACACATTGAACTCTAATCTTTAATGGTGCAGAAATAGACATCATTGTTCTAGAACCACCAGCACCACCAGAAATAAATTCATCTTCACTAACTTCCATAACTAAAACTTCACCAGAATAAACCTTCATTTCTTCATTACAATCTTGCTTACAAATAAAACTATTTCCAATCCAACAATCTCTTTCATAAATATTTGGAGTCTTAAAACAAAAACTTACAGGAATAGCATCAGCACTTGATGTTTCAGCAGGAATAAATTTAATTTCCGTTTCTTCAGATTTAATAATTTCTTGTAATTCCTCAGATAATTCAACCTTAGCATAAGCATCATCTGGCCAAGGATTATAAACTTTATACGTCAAACAAGTCTTAGTTTTTTCAGGAACCAAACTAGATTCCTTATCCCAACTAATACCTACACCAGCAGAAACTAATCCAATTAAAAATACAAATATAATACCAAATACAATAAACTTATTACTCAATTTTTCACCTCTCATTTTATTATTTATTTACCATTCTTTATTTAATTTATCTTTATGAACCACAAATTACTCCTTCCGTAACTCCCTTAAATGAAACAGTATTATTATAATTACCACTTGCCTGTCCAACAGGAACATCTAAATAAAATCTCCAATAACTTGTATTTCCAATTGGAACAGAATTAGCAGCTTTTTCATAAGTAGTATTCATACTAATTTCCGCCCCCACACCTGGAGTATTCAAATTTGAATTAGTAACATTAGTTGAATAACTTTCATTACCTAAACCAATAATATCTCCCCCTAAAGTTGATAATCCAATATTAGCCTTAACACAAAAATCAACATCAGTATTACTATCAGTTGAAACATTAATATAATATTTAGTGGCATCACTCGAACCATCATAATTATGTGTCGCATTATCATTATCTGTTGGCAAAGCAATAATTTCTTCAAAAACAATTCCTGTTTCTAAATCTATACTAGGATCAATTGCTAAATATTTTATAATAGAAACATTGGATGTTGTTACAGCCTCAGTAGCATGCCCAGTAATAGCACTAACATTAGCAAAAAATAATAGACCTAAAGATATAGCCAAAATCCCAATAAGAATACCATTGTACAATCTCTCATCCATATATCCTAATAGAAAATATTATTTATAAAGCTTTCTTCAATGTAACACCTATATTAAAAATTCTAAAACCACAATCAATATCAATGAATGATGTTATTAACAACATTATTCCACAATAAATCTTTTCAGAAAGCTCTTCTATTGATTTAAATTAATTAAACTTAAACAATGCCTATGCACCAGTGATAATTCAACATATCAAGTCTGAATTTTAATTCGGCAAATCTCTCTCAATAACTCAAAATCTTCAAACCTTTAACCCTTTCAAAATGTTTTTTATTTCTAGTAATTATTTTATCAATACCATTCTTAATCATAACAGAGGCAATCAAACAATCATTTTGATTGATTTCAACACCCTTCCTCTTCAAATCAGATAAAATTCCAGCAGCAATTTTTCCACATTGAGAATCAAATCCAAAAATTTTAATATTTTCAAAAAATCTTTCAGCAGAAATTAATTCATTCTTAGGCATATTTTCTTTATTAAAAATACCAAAAAAAACTTCAAAAGAATTCAATTCACTAGAAACAACTTCTCCAAGATATTTAGCAATAATCTTAATGGCATCTTCATCGCCCCTTAAAAAATCAATAATACAATCAGAATCAACAAAAATCATTTCTTATATAACTCCCGAGTAGATTTCTCTCGAAGAATCATTATGTCCCTTTTCATATTTTCAGCATCTTTTTTTCCAACAGATTTTAAACTTCCAGCCAAATCCATAAGACTAATTTTTTTTTGAAAAATCCTCCGAATAACATCAGAAAAACTTTCATTCTGCATCTTATTTAAAACAAGCAAATTATATGCATCATCCATTATTGAAATTGTTTTAGTTGACATAAATACACATACACATCTGTGTATTTAAACTTTTCTCCAATTCTATCCTTTTTTTCTCCTTACTCCACATTTTAATTTAAATTTCCCCCTTGCCACAAATCACATACTTTGAAAAATTAACAAAATCTTAACCCATAAAAAAACTTCTTAACAACAAATTTCATAACTTTGCATCTACAATCTTCGAAAAATAAAAATCCCAGCATTCAACACAACCAGGAATAGTTCAGAATTCCGTTAAAACGAATTCATAGCCTTTCTGTAGCATAAAACAATTAACATTCATAATTGTCACAAATTCGCTAAAATCTGCTATCCCACAACTTAAGTTGTGGGCTTGACCGCAGATTTTGCTAAAGAAAAAGTTTCAAAAACAGAATTCGATTGAAACTTTTTGAGACGCGAATTTTTATACCTAAAGGGCATAACCAAAGGTCACAAGAGCCTTTCTTTGAAAGGCAAGAACCTGTTTACACAGGCATTCACCCTCGACAATGTGACGCTCACCTTTTCCACAAGGGATGACTCCATTTTACAATGAGCCTCAGGGATACCGTCTCGCCAAAGCTCCCGGCACAATCTTTTTTGAAAAGGCATCCACGACTTGAGGAAAATTTTTGAAAAATTTTGAGACACAACATCCACGCAGTGATTTTGGTCTAAGTAGTAGTTTCAAAAACAGCCTATCAAATCTTTCTACCAATCTTTTCAGAAAATTCTGTATTTCTTTTTTTCCTTTTGCCCCATATTTTAATTTATTTTTGAGATTAAATTGAAGATTTCTTTTTGAAGCGTATGTCTATACGTAAAAAAATAAATCTTTGATTTAAACCAAAAAGAAACAAAATATCCAACTAAGGCGATTGCCCTTCCCGAACAGCCTTAAAATCCAACTGATTCAAATACTCTCCCGCAGCCTGAGAGGCAGGAGCATCCAAATAGAATTTTAAAAACACCGTCGAATTATCTCCCAAAGCATTACCAATTAAAACATAGGTTGTATTCATAGCAACTTTTGCTGTATCATTTACATAAGAATTATTATTACTAACAGCAAAAGTTTCATTACCTAAACCAATCACATCCAAACCAGCATTAAACAAATCATCATCCGCACGAACATATAAATCAACCAAAGTATTTGTAGCAGAAATGTTCACAAAATAATCAGTTACATTATTTTCATTATTTCCCACGGCATCTAAATCATCAATAGGTAAACTCAAAACATCCCATCTAACTTGTTGTAAAAGCAAAGGAGATAATAAAATAGCTATGGCAGCCTCGTTATCTATTGTAAAATTAGTATAATTGCTTCCCCAATTTCCACTAGTATCATTACAATAAAACCAAACCTCATGATATCCTGGACCTAAGGTAGGTTCATACCAAAAATAACTATCATTCAATTCATTCATTGTCACATTGCCTTCATCATCCAAATTATAAAAACACATAGAAACATTTTCATTCTCGACAATAGAAACATTAAAAGAAATATTCAAATAAGAATAATTTATTGGTTCAGGACTAATAATATACACAATAGGATCAGTAACATCAATAATTGTCAAATTATTAGACTCAACCCAATTACTATAATCTTCACCATCATCCAATCTAACTTCACATTTCCAAACATCACCCAAAGTTAAATTGCCAGAATCTAAAATTGAATAAAACAAACTAGCATTTGAATAAGGACCATAATTCAAAGTCAAATTCAAAATATCATCTTTATACCATCGAACAGAAACATCTAAACTATTACTATCAGGGTCATAAACAAAAGAAGAACAATTCAAATCAACATCAGATTCATTACTCCCATCTAAAGAAACCAAAATAGGTTCAGGATCAATGGGGGCATCATTCACAATAGTCAACTCATTACTCAAAACAGTCACACTGTCATAAAAACCATCATTAGAAGTCATAGCAACACTCCAAACATCTCCCTTATCAGTTTCCTGTGAAACTAATGTTTCCATACTTTTTCCTTGTGAATTTTCATCAAAAATATGTTGTATTTGTTCATCTGAAAGAGTTCTATTAAAAATGAAAATCTCATCAAGTGAACCATTTAATTCATGCATTGTAGATGAGGAATATGTTCCTAATCTAAATACTTTATTTACAATTGATATTGGAAAATCACCAAAATTATTTGTTCCCATCAAATCGCCATTTTTATAAAATTTAACATCCCCTGAAATATAATTATGACTAATCACAATATGTGTCCATTGATTTTGAGAGACTGCTAAATTTTTTGAAGATACTTTTACAGAACTTCCATTTGAATATTGCCAATATGCGTAACCCGTAGCATCATTGAAATATAACCAATGATAACCAACAGTAGCACTCTGAGAACCCAAAATAATCATCGAAGCATAAGTATTAACATCTGAATTTAACAAATAAACCCACCCACCCATAGTTATTCCATTCGCTCCATCATTAGAAATTGATTGACTACCATAAATAGAATCTGTTTCACCATCAAATCCATAACAACCACCTACAATACAAGAACTATTCCAAATAGGAACATTTCCCACAGAACCTAAAGTCCCATTATTTTCATAACTAGAATAATCTCTAGTTGTTCCCTGAAATTTATAAGAATCAAAAGGCATATTCAAAACAGCAATAGAATTTCCTCCCAATCTCCAATCAGAAATATTTGTTATCACATCATTATCAGGATCAGAACTTGTATAAGTCACACTTAAATTCTCCGTAGTGAAATTAGTTCCAAAAGTAGAACTCAAAATAACATTACTCATCAACGGTCTTAAATTAAAATTAAAAAAGAAACCTTCAATTGCCGATTCAGGATTAATAATTAATTGATTATCTCCCCCAGAATTAATAGATACAATATCAGCAGAAACAATTACCAACAAAAAAATCAAACAAATTCCTAAAACCAAAAATCTAATATCCACTTTTCCCTCTTTAAATTTCATTTTAATTTTTCCAAAATTAATTTAATTAAAAATTCAAAATTTTTTTTATTCTTTAAATAAAATTTCATAGGAATATTTTCCCCATAATAAGTTAATCTATTTCTAAAAAAAGACATCTGCTGAATCAAAACACATTCAGTTTCTAATTCTGGATGTTCTTTCAAAAAATAACTAATTAAACATTGATGATTTTTTGATCTTAATCCATTCTTTAATAAATATGCTATTAAAAGTTCCTTAATAACTTCATAATAATCTTCAACAATAAAAGAAACAAATTCTAAATTTACTTTTGTATTTTTGCACCTTTTTAATCTTTTTTTAGCTTTATCAATTATTGATTCGACTCTTCCCAAATCAATTTCAACTTTTCGAATAAAATTTTTTTCACAATAATTCCAATTCATAATCATTTTAATTTCAAACCCCCAAACAAACTAATTCCATTAATAATATTATTATACAAATTTTTTTGTAAATTATTAATATCTGTTTCTAAAAAAAGTTCAATCTTATGGCCTATTTTTTTTTCAAAATTGACAAAGTCCATTTTTTTTTCTACACAAGTTTCAACAAAAATATCTACATCGCTATCTTTTACAGAATCTCCTTTTCTAATACTTCCAAATAAAATAATAGAACTAGGATTTAATTTTTCAACTAAATATTCCAATAATCCACTACTAACAATTTTTTCAATATAAAAATTAATTTTTTTTATTTGTGACAAATTATTCCGAATAAATTCTCCATCTTTTGATACAATTTTTTCTTTTTTTAATTCGGATAAAATTCTGTGGACACTTGATTTAGGAACTTTAGTTTTATAAGAAATTTCCCTAATTGTAAATTTTTTCTCAGGATTTTCAAAATATAACTTTAAAATTTTTTCTTTATTATTATGTCCCATTTTTTGTACTTAAGTCCCAAATTTAGGACAAATTAAAACTATTTAAACTTATTGTTTGCTTTTCCCTCTTTAAATTTCATTTTAAAATTTAAATTCCTCTAAATCCTCCTTTTTTAAATATTGAACCTTACTACAAACATCAACTAGATGATGGGACAACAAAAAATCAGATCTTTTTTTTCTTTCACGATAAGTCAATAATTCAACTTCAACATTTCTATTAATCAATTCTTTTATCACAGGACAAAAATCAGTATCACTTGTTATTAAAACGACTTTAACATCCTCAAATCTATCCTTAACAAAAGCCAAATCTAAAGTCATTAAAGTATCAACTCCTTTTTGATGAAACTCAATAATATTTCTAGAATTAATTAATTTTTGAACCCGCCCTTCTCTAATTTCAAATAATGATTCTTTTCCCAATTTAGAAATAAATTTATCATAACCTTTTTTTCTTAAAATTTCTTTTTTGTTAGGATTATTTGGCAAAAAAGGAGGAGCAGTATAATAAAAAACTTTTTTTAAATTTAAACTCTTTTTAATTGCCAAATTTTTAAAAAATTTCAAATAATTAAATCTTAAATATTTACCCTCTCCAAAATGTTTTGATAATTTTGATAAAAAACCAGCATCAACAAAAATAACAAGATTAGATATCACAATAATCCCCCTCAAAAAAAGCATCCAGTGACCCGGAGATCACTGGGTATATGTTAATATTAACAATTCTTCCAAATTTATAAAACTTACTATTAACAAAAATTCCCTCTTTAAATTTCATTTTATCAACTCCAAAAAATTATTTCTCAATTTTTTCAATTTTATTTAAATTTAAATTTTGCAATATTAATTTAATTTCATTTAAAAAATCTCCAGATTTAAAAAACAAATCTTCACAAACAGAATAATTTAAAACGGTTTTATCATTAACATAATACTGTTTATCAATTCTTTCTTTTTTTACAAAATTTAAAACATCAAACAAATCTTTTCTTAAAAATAAATTATCCAAAAGAAAAATAGAAAAAGAATGATTTTCAGATTTTACTCCAATTCTAAATAATAAAGAAAGTGAAGAATCATACATTGCATAATAAAACATAGAAATAGAATTTTCAAATAAATTATTTTTTAACAAAAGTTTTCCAGATTTCAAACAATCCTGAGCCTTAATCAAATAAGATTGAGAAACTTCTAAAGAAGATTCAACCAACTTGATTTTTTCTTGTTTTTTTAATAAATTAATAAGAGATTTTTTCATAAAATTCCTCCACTCCTTTCAAGATAATATGGTGTTTAATAATCTCTTTTATTAAAAGAGAATCTTTATCAAAAGAACCAATCTTAATACTAATTTTAGAATTAATTTCCTCTAATTCTTCTTTAATTTTTTTAGTTCCATCAATATAAATATCAATATCACTTTTGGAACCTGCGGAAAAGTTAGCATAACTACCAAATAAAATTATTAAAGAATTATTACTCTTACTTAGAATGTCATCAAAAATAATTGAAAGTTTAGGATATTTATTTAATAATTTAATTAATTTATATCTTTCAGCATTAAATATATAATTTTTAGATTGTAAATTTGTTTTAAGAAAAAAAAGTTTATTTCTTCCCTCTAAACTATAATCAAGAATATTATCCTCAACTAATTGATTCAATTTCCTCATAAGTGTGGCATGAGGAACAGAAATTAAACGGGAAATCTCCCTCAAATGTGCCTTACCCTTTAATAAAATTAAAATAACTTCCAATTCAATGTCTTGTTTTTGAACCATATGTTTCAATAATGAACCATTCACTTATAAAACTTTCTTTAATTTTAATTACTAATTTTAAAATTGATTAAATTCTTTAAAAATTATTTATTATTATGAACCAAATAACCATCAGCATAATAAGTATGATCTCCCTCCAACATTAAATTATAAACCTTCATTTCTTTTTTAATATATTTAGAACCAATACTTTCAATTATAATCAAACCATCTTCAGTTAAAAGAATATCTCCAACTTTCAAAACTTTAGGATCCAATAATCTAAATAAAAATTCATCTTCTTCATATAATTTTTTAGGATTAATTGCTTTCCAACCAGTTATTGTTTTAAATGGATGTTCAGCAGCTACAAAATATTTCCCCCCATTAATAGAATATAATTTATCATTAGAAAAATCATGAATTTGCATTCCTAAAACTTCATTCAATTGAGTTTCACCTCGAACAAATTCCCCTTTTTGAACATTAACAATTTCTTTATAGGTTCCATCACTCATCAAAATTTTTGTTTCTGAAATAAAACAAACAAGTTCCTCCTCACACAAACCATCACCATTACATGCATAACCTGATTGACAATTATGTTGTTCAGAAGTATAATATCCACAAGTATAGGAACCTCCAGCACAATTACCTGTATTACAATTAGCAGTATTACAATCATTCCATAAATCCTCCGTGGACTCTTGAGCATTATATCCTGTTCCAGTATTTGCTTCAGCACATAGAGGTAAATTTAAACAATCTCCCCCAGTATGACAATAATATCCACTAGAACAATCTGAACTTGTGGTACATCCAGGATCAACCATAGATATAAAAGAAGGTGCATTTGCTCTAAATTCACTCCATTCTAAAGAAGAACCAGTAGGAACCATTATAGCTAAAGTGGAGTGACCATTAGAAACCTCTTTACTAACCCCATATGCATCTATTTCTAAACTTAAACCAGCAGGAATTTTGTGAATAGTTACAACTGCCCCAACAAATCCAAATAAATTCAATATCAAAAACAAACCTACAAAAATTCCTAAAATATTTTTTCTTCCTCGAAGAGGTTCTCGTGACCTTTGGTTATTCATCTTTCCTTCCACATCTCCACATCAATTATATTTAAATTTTTATCCCCCCGCATATCTCCTTCAAATAAAGCACCATATCTATTCACCTCAATTCCCAATCTATTTTCTTCTGTACTAATTAATTCATCAAATGACCATCCATGATGGGACATTTTCATAATTCCTTCTTCAAAATAATAATACATTGGTTGTTCAACATCTCTAAAATTTACAACAGCTCCAATATTTTCACCGTATTCATAAACAATTAAAGAACCTTGAATATTATGATTTAATAAAATATTCAAAGCCAATCTCAATAAATCATATTCAGTTCCTTCACCAGCCTCATAAACAGTTTTTGCAGGCAATAAATTACCATCTCTTTCAATCACCTCAAAAGAATTAATTAAATCCATAACCTTCTGACTCGTATTATATTCTAATGTTTGTTCAACAAAAGAAACCACAACAACAGATTCTCCTCCTTGTTCAAATTCAATAACTTTATCATCATTAATTTTTTCAGAAACATTTTCAACTTCTTCTTCATTCACTTCAACATCATAAACTAAAATTACAACAACAGAACTAATAATAATCATAAAAAGAAAAACAAACACAAATATCAACTCCTTTTTCATAACAGTTATTATAAAATATTATATTTAAATGTTATGAAAAAAAAATCAATTGTAGAAGCTAAGCGCATATATCTTAAAATATAGAAAATTAGTTCGTATATAAAATCATTATTAAGATATAACTTCATTTCACTCAGAATTGATATTAAATTATTGCAATCGACAAGGACATTGGTTGTTAATAAGTTTTTGAAAAATCTAAATTCGATTTATATTTGGCCACTAGGATTAATTATTTATTATTGTCACAAATTCGCTAAAATCTGCTACCCCACAACTTAATTTGTGAGCTTGACCGCAGATTTTACTAAAGAAAAAGTTTCAAAAACAGAATTCGACTGAAACTTTTTGAGACACTAATTTTTATACCCAAAGGGCATAACCAAAGGTCACAAGAGCCTTTCTTTGAAAGGCAAGAACCTGTTTACACAGGCATTCACCCTCGACAATGTGGCGCTCACCTTTTCCACAAGGGATGACTCCATTTTACAATGAGTCTCAGGGATACCATCTCTCCAAATCTCCCGGCACAATCTTTTTTGAAAAGGCATCCACGACTTAAGGAAAATTTTGAAAAATTTTGAGACACAAAATCCACGCAGTGATTTTGGTTTAAGTCGTGGTTTCAAAAACAGCCTATGAGACCTTATGTAATAAGGTCATTCCTTTGGGAAGATGAAGTCAAACAATTTTATTCAAATAATCCTTAACTTAATAACATTGAGCATAGTGAGGTAATATGACTGATAATAGATTATTGATTATAAACCCTGGAAGTTAAATTATATTTTAGGATAGGATGATATCCCTTATTTGCATATGAAATCAAAATCAATTAAAATTCACAAACCCTGGCAAACATATTCTGTTTCCCAAATTTCAAAATTATCTCCATCACTAACATTAGTTGGAGACTGATAAAATTTGATATAAGAAATTCCTTCTTCAAAATCTGGAGTAACAAATTTTTCTATTGTCAAACATCCAGTTTGTGAACTTTCGGGAAATATTATATATTGTCCAACTGAAATATTTGCACTTTCTAAAGGCAAATCAAAACTATCAAAATATTCTCCAATTCCAAAAGGCCAAACAGAACGCACAGTTCCATTCTCCAAAACTTTTTCTAAAGTACAATTACCTAAAGTACAAACATAACCATTTGGATTTGAACCTCCCCAACAATCACGATTCGTAATACAATCCTCCGGAACAAAACATTCACCCTCTTCACAAATTTCTCCCTCTTCACAATCTTCAATAATAACGGGCGAAGTTTCAGAAATACAAATTGAATCAATACACATAAATTCTTGATAATCTCCAAGAACTCTAATTCCATCAGCATCACAATTTTTCTGCCCAGTAAATCTCCCCGCACCACAATCTTCAATTACTGTTTCCACAGTACAAAAAACATCTTCTTTTATGCAAATTCCTTCAGAACAAGAATATCCTAAAGGACATGATTCTATTACAATTAAAACATTTCTTGGAGGATTAATACAAATAGTACCAACACATTCAAAAGTTTTTTTGTATTGAACTACATTCCCCAAAATATCACATGTTTTTGTACCTTCAATAAAATAATCTTCTCCACAATCTAAATTTACTACACATTCTCCATCACTTCCAATTCCCCCTTCAATTTCTCCTCCTTCTAAACCTGTTAGATTTAATTCTTTTATTCCAGATATACTATCACTTATGCTTCCCAAACTTTCTGAGGTTCCTGATCCAGCTACATAAATTGGTGCTATCGAAATTTTTTCTATATCAAATATTACTAAATTGCTTTCTGAAATTAATAAATCAATATCAAAAGTCTTTTCTGCAAATTCTTCAAACCTTACAAATCTTTTTTCAAATACTTCTGATGTTCTTGAATCTTCAACAATAAATTTAATTCCAGTTAAATTTCCCTCTCCTGGATTTCTTTTCACTCTAATTTCTGCTATTCCAGATGAATAATTTATTTTTGCAGATACTATTTTTAAATCTATTGTAAATTTTTCTAGATGGATTTTATTTGTTCCTTGCAAAATTAATCGATCTACAACAACCCAAATACTTGCAATTGCCAAAATAATAAGTAGGATTAATATTATTGTTGTAACAATTTGAGAAAGACCTCTCTTATTTTTCATAATTAATTAAATTTAAAGAAATTTATAAAGTTAGGGTTTTAAAATAATTTATAGCATATAATTTTTAAAGTAAAAAAGTAAAAATTATACTTCGTTTCACTTAGAATTAATATTTAATTATTACACTGATAGGGAAGATTGTTCAATATTAAATTTTAAAAATTGCTAAACTCATTTTATGTTTTTGCCAGTGGGCGATAATAAATTATTAAAACAAGACGAAGTCTAGCAAGTTTCTCGAAATAATTTTTAACTTAATGAAAAAGACACTCACTCTCAACAATGTGACGCTCACCCTTCGAGAATACCGTCTCGTTAAAGCTCCCGGCACAATCTTTTTTGAAAAGGCATCCACGACTTGAGGAAAATTTTGAAAAATTTTGAGACACAAAATCCACGCAGTGATTTTGGTCTAAATCATGATTCCAAAAACAGCCCATCATTACAAATAACAATAATTCAAAATATCAATTCTTAATTTTAATTCAACAATATTCATCTCTCTAAAACTAACTTCCTCAACTCTCCAATACTCTTCTCTAATTTTTCAATTCTTTTTTTCTGTTCTTCAATTTTTTCATCTTGTTTTATATTCTTCTCATCCAATTCCTTAACAGCCTCAATTAAAGGAGCAACCAAATTTCCATACTGAACTGTTTTATATGTTTCAGTCTCATTTGTTGTTTCATTAAATATATTATAAGAACCAACAAGTTCAGGATAAATTTTTTCAACATCCTGAGCAATCAAACCCATTGATTTTCCACCATCTGCCTTCCAATCAAAACTAATCCCTTCAAGTTTTTTTATTTTTTCTAAACTACTTTCCAGAGGAAAAACATTTTTTTTCAAATTCTCATCAGAAGCATAATAAAATCCCTGCGCTGTCACATTTCCATCAATTTGTAGATTTCCAGCAGCATCAAGAACCATTCTTTCATTATTATTTACAAAAAAATCTAAAGAAACATCTTTGTCAATCCTAAACGCCCAATTTCCATCTGCATCTAAAAATCCAAAATCCTGAGCACCATTAGCATAAAGATATCCTTGTAGTTGAGAATCCCCATCATAAACTTTAATTCCACCAGCACCAGTATCCCCATATCTAAATATTAAATAACTATCATCTCCCCCATCATAAAATCTAAGATTATCATTAAAATGAAGTTGATTTACATAATTTATATTAAAATTATTCATATAAATGCTATCTAAAAATCCCACATAATTATCTGTTGGACTATAAATGTCTGGTCTTATCCCATCCAAATCTATTGCAAAATTAGTATTATCAGTTCCACTTGCTCCTTGAAATATTATCAAATCATCAGTTTCGCCTACGCTCACATATTCAGAATTAGAACCTGTAATTTTTCCTCCAGAAATAATAACATCACCATTAACATCTAATTTTGCATCTGGAGATATATCACCTATTCCAACATTTCCACTAGAGTCAATTGTTATTCCCTCTGTTGCTGCACTTCTTGATAAATGCCATTCTCCATTAGAACCAATCCAACTTCTTGCTGGAGTATAAGTTCCATCATAAAGTGTTATTCCCTTTGTAGCATCTCCTGCTGTTGATTTAATTTCTAGATTCCCATGTTGGGGATTACTAGTTCCAATACCCACTCTATCACTACTCAAATCAAGATATAATAAACTATCAACAGAAAATTTAGTATCAGAAATCATTCCCATATATGCTGTTCTACCCGATGCATTGAAAAACTCCATATAATTATAACCCCCGTCGGGATTTTGAAGTTTGAATATTGAGTCAGCTGTGCTATAAATGTGTAATGGAGATAAAGGGGTATCAATTCCAATACCAATCTTCTTACTCAAATCATAAGGAAAAATATTCGAACCACTCTCATTCCACAAACCTTCCCCCTCGACAGTCCCATAAATAGTTCCAGTAACATTCAAATTCTGTAAATTAACCATTCCCGTACCAAAATCACCCTGAATTAAAGGATTAGAATTAACATTCGCCTGCTTAACAATAAATTGATTTGCAAGAATATTATCTTTTCCTGCCCCATAGCCGATTCCAACAACATTGTTTGCTGAATTGTTTCTTACTGCTTTATAACCCAATCCAATAACATAATCTCCATCATTAATCCCACCTGCCTCATAGCCGATTCCAACAACATAATTTCCAAAATTATAGCTTATTGCGCCAGAACCAATTCCAATAGATTCATTTCCTTTATTATCAGAACCAGCATAATAACCCATACTATTCAAATAATTCCCCTCATTTCTCAAAGCAGAAACCATTCCAACTCCATTTACTCTAAGCCCTTTATTTTCTTTACCAGAATTATAACCTAAAAATGAAACATAGTCTCCAGTATTTTGAGATCCTGCTTCACTCCCTATTGCAACTATTAATTCACCAGCATTTTGATTAGCTGCAGATGAACCTATTGCAATTGAACTCAACCCAGTATTTTGATTAGCTGCAGATAAACCGATTGCAATTGAACCCTGCCCAGTATTTCCATATCCTGCTTGATAACCTAAACTTGTTAAATATCCTCCACTACTTCCATATCCTGCTTGATAACCCAAAATCGTTTGATGAAGAAGGGTATCTCCCGTAGATGTTCCAATTGAAATAGCTTTATTTCCATCATCAAATTTAAAATTTTCTGAAGCATAAATTTTTCCAACAACATCTAAAGCCTGAGAAGGACTACCGGTTCCAATACCAACATTCTTACTCAAATTATAAGGATAAATATTCGAACCACTCTCATTCCACAAACTATCGCCAGAACCACCATCCAAATCACCATAAATTATCCCACCAACATACAAATCATCAGAAATATTCACAGTGTGATTATTAAAATTCCACATCTTTTCAGCAGAAACAATTCCCAAACTTCCAATTAACAAAAACATTCCAAAGATTAAAATTGATAATTTATTTTTCATTTTCTACAAACCTCCAAAAAATTTTCTTTAGTTAATTTAACATATTTATAAACAGATTTAATTAATTCATTAGAAGTAGAAAATTTAGATTTACGATTTCTTTCAAAATAAGTATAAAGAACAACTTCTAAACCCTCTTCAATTTGTAAATTATTAATAATTGGAACAAAATCACTATCACTTGCAATTAAAATAATTCTTTTAATTCCTTTATATTTTAAAGGAACCCTCATTAAATCCATTGTAAGTAAAGTATCAACTCCTTTTTGAGCATAAACAAAATTTTCCCCAAATTTCAATCTTTGACATCTTCCTTCACGAACAACAATTCCTTCTTCAATTAAAGATTTAATAAATTTATCATAACCCTCTTTTCTTTTAATTTCATCAGCAGTTGGCTTTGGATTTTGAAAAGGAGCAGAAGTATAAATAAAAATTTTCTCGCAAGATAAATTTTCTTTTTTAGAAATAAAATTTGCAAATTTCTTTCTATGTAATTTTAAATATTTTCCATCTCCAAAAAATTTACTTAATTTAGATAAAAAACCATCATCAATAAAAACTAAAGTCTTATTCATTTAAATTCCCCTCCAAACAAAAAGAAAAAAACTCATCCGGCAACCCATTCCGATTACCGGGGATCATATCTATCTTAACAAATTTTTCTAATTTATAAAACTTCCCACAATTTTCAACTTCATCCAAATCACCATAAATTATCCCACCAACATGCAAATCATCAGAAATATTCACAGTGTGATTATTAAAATTCCACATCTTTTCAGCAGAAACAATTCCCAAACTTCCAATTAACAAAAACATTCCAAAAATTAAAAATAATAACTTTTGCCTATTCATTTTTTGACAACAACCGTTTTATCCTTTTTATAATTTTTATTTTTTATCACCAAATCTTTATTATTTTTTGAAGAAACAATTTTTGAATTTGATTCTTTCTCTAATTTTCTTCTAGCACCACCTGCAATTAAACCGCCTTTAACTGCAGCAATTTTATTTTCATCAAATCCCCTAACATTTTGATTCCGAACAATTTCGGTTGTTGATGCCTCACCCAACATACTAAAAATTAATTCAAGATCTGTCATATTATCCCTCAAATTTTCGTTTTTCAATAAAGGATTGAGTCCTTTAATTTTTTTATGCTCAGTTATTGGAACACCAAAAGTAGCAAACGAAATTTCATTAGTTAAAATTGCATATTCCTTTCCTTCTTCAACTTCTCTCTTTTTCCATTCATTTGTTAAATCTTGTCTAACTGCAATACCTCGAATTCTTTTATCAATCCACTCTTTAGAATATCCTTTTTTTTCATAATATTTTTTAGCTCTATTCTGAGCCAATTCAGGATTTTCAATTTCATCAATTCTATCACTCCCAACCTTTGCAAGCCACAATTTGAATGGCTCAGCCCTCTTGGAAGGAATGGATTGAATAATTCTAAAAATTCCTTCTTTATTTGCACAATTAATCATTTGCTTTCCACCTTTCGTTTCAATCAAAAGGGGGGTGACAATTTGTCCCCACCCTTCATTAAGTAAAAAATCCCTTTGTTTCATTTTCTTAATATAATCTTTAACATTTACAGAATCAGTCAAAATAAAAACAATATCTGCAACAGAATAATACCATTCATCCTTATTTAAAATCCGTCTAATCTTTCTATCTTTAAATATAATAATTTTATTATCACTCATCTTCCTCGCCTCCTAATAATAACAAACTACTTCCAGAACCACCATCCAAATCACCATAAATAGTTCCACCAACATTGCCCCCAGTATAAATTTTTGAAAAAAATGTTTCGGGGTACACCTCGGGTGACAAATCATCAGAAATATTGCACCATTCAATAATTTGGTGTACTCCTTCAGGAGCCACAGTGTGATTATTAAAATTCCACATCTTTTCAGCAGAAACACTTGTAAGTAAAAAAACTGATATCAGTAGTGCAACAAATAAAATATCTTTTCTCATCTTCATATTTTCTCTCCTATTAACAACAAACATCCTCGGTTTTTTAATCTTATCTTTTTACTTACTCTTTTCATTTTTTCTTTTTCCTCAATTTCCACGAACCACTTTTTTTAGAACCAACAAATTCTATCAAATTCCTCTCTTTCATTTCTTTAACATCCCTTTCAATTGTTTTACTATCAACCCTAATTTCTTCAGCAAAATTTCTTTGATTAAATTCTTTTATCTTAATTTTTTTTTTATGATTAATTCAAACCTTTCTTTTTTGCCGACATTTTCTTTCTTATTCATTTTTTTGCCTCCCAATAACCCTCTTTTCTTCCACCAATTCTCACAATAGCATTCTTATCTTTTAATTTTTTAATATATTCCTTTACAACACCCTCACTAATATTCAATTCTTCTGAGATTAATTTACGAGTAATTTTATTATTCTCAAAAATTAATCTAAAAATTTTATTCTCCAATTCAGTAAGAAAGATCTTTTGGGGGGTCTTTTGGGGGGTCTTTTGGGGGGTCTTTTTTCTTTTGAAGATTGTATAAAATTTCCTACCTAATTCTTCAAACTCCGTTTCTGGCTCCAACTTCAAAATTTTTCCAATTCCTTTTCCCCAATTCTCAACAAAATGAACCATATGAAACATATTCGCAATCAACTCATTTCTCCTCTCAGAAACTTTTTCTGTCTTAATTTTTTCAATTGTCAAATTCCCAAACAATAAGCCAGGACTTCTAACCTCAACCCTATCACTAAATATTGCTAGATGTACTGCATCATCATTCCAATAATCCCTATGACAAAAAGCATTAATAATTGCCTCACGAAAAGCCTCACAATTAATCTCAGGAATATCAACTCTCTTCATTCCCTCAATCTTCATCCCAATATTAATATGTTGCAAAAAATATTCTTCTGCCCTTTCAATCAAATCAAATAAATTGCCCTCAAATTCCTTCATATCAATTGAAAAATTAGTATCCTCTGTTCCAAAAACAGCACACCTCAATTTAGCATTCCTAAAAAAACCCTCCAAATTTTTTCCAAATAAAATTAACCCAGCATTAAGTAATTTATCCTCCTTAATTAATCCTAATTTTTTCAAAGAATTTTCAACATCTTCAAATTCTTTACCTGATTCTTTCAAAAACCATTTTAATTTTTCTTCATCAATATTACTAATATTAGCAATAGAAATTTTATTATCCCACCTCAGCTCATCTTTATTATTCTTTAATATTAATTTTTCTAATTCATCTAAAGAAATTGCCTTATCTTCATCAGCAACCCTTAAATAAAATTTACCATGAGCACAATAAGGAATTTTTTCCCCTTCAAATTCAACAACCACGCAACTTTTTCCATCAATTAATTCTTCCTTAACTTTAGGGAAAATCTTTCTTTCAATATAATCAGAAATAGATTTAGAAACATCCCTCAAAGTTTTTTCATTTACATTCTGACCAATAACACTTCCATCATTCTTAATACCAAAAATAATTTTTCCTCTTTGATGTTTATTTAAAATCGCAACAATAGAGATAATCGCCTCCTTCAACTCCGAAGTTGATTTCTTTAATTCTAAAATTTCCGTTTCTTTAAATTTCATTTTCTTATCAATTCCTTTCTATTCATTTTACTTACCATACCTGAACAGCCCCATTTACTTCAGTTGTAATATTTATTTCACCAATAATCCTTGCTTCCATTACTATTATAGAAATTACACCCTGGTGCGAACCAGTAACCTTAGCAGTTCCATTAATACCTAATTTATTTTTCATTTTAAAATTTCCTTAATTTTAATTCTAATCTTTTTAACATCCTTTTCTTTAAGTCCTTCAATTTTTTCCTTAAAATTGAGATAAAATAACTTAACTTTAGAATATATTTTCAACAAATCTTTTTTTTGTCTAAATTTAAAATAATACTGAGAATCAATTCTATTTTTTTTAAATAATTCAATATTAAAATCATCTTCAAATAAATATTTAATTAATTCAATAGAGCAATTATGGTTTTCAGATTTAACTCCAATTTTTTGTAAAAAAGAACTAATCAAATAATATGCACAATAATAAATTCTAGCACTAGCCCAAATAAAATCTTCTTCATCAATAAGTTCTTTTACCTTAGAAAGAGTTTTTTCTGCCTGACTCAAATAAGAATTAGATACAATTAAATTAGGTTCAATAATTTTCAAACCATTACTTGTTAAAAAACACCACTTAACTTTGTTCATTTTTTCTAAATACCTCCAAAAAATAATCACTACCAAAAATAATAACATTATTTCTAATAATCTCCCTAGATAAGTCATCTCTTAGTTTTACAGAAATTTCAAATTCCTTTTTACTAGCTCTAATTATATGTAAATCTACAGGACATAAATGTTCAGGCAATTTTTTATCACCCAATACAAATAAATCCAAATCACTATCTTTTTTATTACTAAATGAAGCATAACTTCCAAAAATCAAACAGGAAATTTCTAATTCAATTAATTTTCCTACAAATTCCTTCAACTTATCATTCTTTTCTATAAACTTAATTACTCTTTCTACACCAATTAATTTCTTAAAATAAAAATTATTAATATCTTTTTTAATTGAATAATAAGTATTTCTTCCTTTAACTTTTTTTTCAAAAAAATTCGAATACTCTTTCAAAACATTTTGAGTTCCACCTATACTTACTCCTGCTTTCTTAGAAATTTCTCTAAAAAATAAAGGTTGATTCTCTCGATCAAATAAATTTAAAATATTGTACTCATTTAAGTTCATTTGTATTTATATAAATATCCTCCTTTATTTAACTTCACTTTTTTCATTTTCAAATAACTTTTTTTACTTACCATATCTGAACATCTCCATTTAATTCAGTTGTAATATTAGTCTCACCAATAATCATTGCTCCCATTACTAATATGGGAAGTACACCCTGGTGCGAACCAGTAACCTTAGCAGTTCCATTAACTTCTAATTTATTTTTCATTCAAAATCCTCTCCTTTTAACTTAACCCATTTAGAACAAGATTTTAATAAATGATTACTTCTAAAGAAAAAGCTATTCCTATCATTATCAAAATAAGTATAAAGAATGACCTCAATTTTTTTCTTATCTTGAATCATCTCAATTATTGGCGCAAAATCACTATCTGAAGAAATTAAAATTATTTTATTAATCTCTGGAAAATCTTCCTTAAATAAACACATATCTGCAACAATCCAAGAATCAACACCTTTTTGATTGAATTTAATTCCTTCACTATTAACAATCTTTTGACATCTTCCTTCCCTAATTGTTATCCATTTTTTTTTAAGAAACATTTTTTTCATATTATCATAACTTTTTTGCAATTCTCTTTCAATCTTAAAAGGTACTTTGCTTTGAAAAGGAGGCGTCATATAAATAAATAAATGTTCTAAATTCAAATCCTCATTATTACAAATATTTCTAAAAGTCTGCAAAAATTTTTTCTTTTGCCCAGTCTTCAATTCAAATTCTTTCTTAACTAATTTGAAAAAACCCTTATCAACTAAAACTAAACAAGAATTCATTTTAAACCTCCAAAAAAAGAAAAACATCCGGCAACCCAAAGATTACCGGGGAATATCATCACGATATTTCTATCGCTAAAATAACTAATCTTTTCAAATTTATAATTGTTTCTATTTTTATTCACCATACCTGAACATCCCCATTTACTTCAGTTGTAATATTTGTTTCACCAATAATCATTGAACCAGTAATTTTAGCAGTTCCATTAACTTCTAATTTTGCTGTTGGACTAATCGTTCCAATTCCAACATTCCCATCATCATAATAAATATCAGCACCATTTTCAGACCATAATCCTGCACTAATTCCAGTCAATTGCGAACCATTTCCATAAATCAAACCAGTAGCATTAATATCTCCAATTACATTCAATGCGTTTTGAGGAGTTGTTGTATTTATACCAACATTTCCAGAACTACCTTCAACAAAAAAAGATGTATTAGAATCATCATTTATTGTAAAATCATAATCAGCAAAACCAGTATTGATTATCATTTCTGTTGTTCTTAAATCCATTTTTCTTGAACCTCCTGGTCTAAATTCTAATGCATTTCCAGATCCTGAATCAAATCTTAAAATTCCTCCAGCAATAACATTTCCAGAACCACTTAGTTTAATATTTCCATTAACTTCTAATTGCTGATCAGGATCAGCAACCCCAATACCCACATTTTTGCTTAAATTAGTTGGATACAAATAATTTCCACTCTGATTCCAATAATTTTCAACTCCATCAAAACTCGCACCATAAATAGTTCCAGTAACATTAATATCACCAATTACATTTAATTTATTTTGAGGATTTGTTGTTCCAATTCCTACATACTCTGTATCATCTATTGTTAAGACAGGAACAGTATCTGCAGCTAAATGTAATTTATTATTTGCTCTAGTGCTTATCCAAAAATCTCCAGGTAAAAAACCTGAACCAACACTAGAAGAAGCAAAAGTTCCTCTTTTAACTCCCTGATTGAATAAATCAAAAGCTGCATACCCATTACTTGTTGTTTCTCTAAATTCAACAGTAGCAAGACTACTCCCTTTCTCAAACTTAGCTGCAATAGTTCCGCCATTAACTTCTAACTTAGCACTAGGATTATCAGTCCCAATCCCAACATTCCCCTCATTATAATAAATATCACTTCCACTATCTTTCCATTGAGTAGAACCATTAACTCCAGACAAATTCAAATTTGTTAACTGACTTCCATCACCAATAAAACTTCCATAGACATTTCCAGTGAAATTTCCATCACCAATTACATTCAATGCGTTTTGAGGAGTTGTTGTGTTTATTCCAACATACCCTATTGAATCAACAGTTAATCTTGAAATTAGTGCAGTTGCTAAATGAATCTTTTGATCAGAATTCATAAATAAATCATTTTGTGATGATCCTGATATTATATTACTATTTCTATCAAGACCAATCAAACCTTTAGCATTTGTTGGATCATCTTTATCTCTAAAATCAATTGAAGGTAATTTAACATCCGTATCTGCCCTAACTATTATTCTTGAATTAGCTAAATTTCCTCCATCAAAAAGTAATTCTGCATCTACCGCACCTGTTGACTGTACATGAAACATTGATTCTGGAGAATCAATCCCAATCCCAACTCTCCCAGTACCTCCATCAACAAACAAATCACTCCCACCAACACTAAAATTATTATCACCTAAAACCAAATTTTGATTAGCTCCTGTGTATGGGACATAATCACTTAAATCAATATTTGAAACATTCAAATTAGTCAACTGCGAACCATCACCATAAATCAAACCAGTAGCATTAATATCTCCAATAACATTTAATTTATTTTGAGGATTTGTTGTTCCAATTCCGACTTTTCCGTCTCCAGTAATATATAAACGACTTATATCATTTGTAGCAAGATTTATTGGGTTAGCAGGGTTTGTCCTAATAATAAGTCCATTGTTAGAATTGGCACTTAATACTCCCTTTCCAGCTTGTAATTCACCCCCAACCGAGCCTGCTACTGTTGCACCATTACTAATAAATGATAGCTGCCCCATTGTATTAAAAATAAATCCAGACCGTCCAGTTCCCGCCGTTGTAGAATCTATATAGAGAAAACTGTCGGCGGATTTACTTAAATGTAATAACCCTATTGGACTCGTCGTTCCAATGCCGACTTTGCCATTCTCTTTATTAACAAACAAACTATTTGTATTTACACTAAAATTATTATTACCTAAATCTAAATTCTTATCCGCACCAGTATATGGAACATAATCACTCAAATCAATATTTGAAACATTCAAATTAGTCAAACCACTTCCATCACCAACAAAAGAATCAGCAACAACATCACCAGTAAAATAACCATTTCTCCATCCCAAAGTAGAATTACCAACATCAAAACTATTATCTAAATCGGGAATCAAAGAACCATTAACCTCTAAGGTAGAAACCTGTAAAGAATTAATTTGATAAAAATAACCAGCCTGTGCATAAATATCTCCATCAACAATACTTACTCCATCATCAGTCCAACCACCATTAAAATCAAAATCACCATGAACAGAAGTATTCAAAGGCATAAAGAAATTCGAATCATAACCATCCAATAAATCAGAATTATTAACAGTTCCAGAAGTAATCATATCATCAACTTCACTTTGATTATAAGTTTCCAATTTAGTATAATAATCATCCTTATCAGCCGACCAATTACCCAAAACAATAACTCCTTCAGAAGCATTAATCCAATTCAAATCATTATTAATTTCACTACCTAAAATATCCGAAGGCGTATCCAATCCATCCCAATAATTTGAACTATTAGCATTAACACTTCCACTAACAACATCATTTAAACAACCACCAGAAGAACAAACATCTCCAGTCGCATTCAAACTACCAATCACATACATATTATTATTTGCTGTTAAATTTGTAGTAGTAATTCTCAAACCTTCAACTCCACCAGCAATTAAAGAAAGCTTATCATCTCCTGCTTTACCTAGCCCAGTATCTTCATCATTTCTAAATGTATAAGGGGGCACAATAGATGATGCTGGACTATTTTTAATATAAAAATAATTAGTTCCCTGACCTTGCATTCCCGAAGACATAAATTTAAATATATTACTACCTGCTACGTTAAAATATAGCTGATCATCTGCTATTTCATAAAACCCAGTATCTCCATCACCAAAAGTTAAACCACCAGCCAAACTCCCTAAAGTTCCATTAATATTCAATTTAGATTGAGGAGTTGAAGTTCCAATTCCCAACCTTTTATTAGTATTATCCCAAGTAAAATTCCCATCATAACCCAAAGTATCACCCGCAGTCCAAAACGCAGCTCTATTCACAACACCAGTACCCTGAACATTCCCAGAACCAGTCCCAGCATCACTCAAACAAATTCCACCCTCAATACAAATATCCCCAGTTGCATTAATAGTAGCATTAGACAAAATATCTCCATTAACATGTAATGTTCTTTGAGGATTTGTTATTCCAATACCAACATTCCCATCAAAACCTATAGTTAATAAATCTGTCCAACTAATAGGAGTTTCGGCTGTATTATCTACTTGAAATTTAAAAGCATTTTGGTGATAACCCATTGATAACATTGACCTTCTTCCAAGAGAAGTTCTCTCTGGAACCCAAATTTTATTAGTATTATCCCAGTGAACATTATTAGAAAAATATGAAAGATAATTATAATTGCTATCTTCATCATATTGTTTAGCTCCTAAAGAGGTAGATTGAGCACTTGAACCTAATAAAATATATTTATTTTCTCCATCAGTATTCATTACTTTATCCTCTTCAGTGTTTAAAATAATTTTATTTAATTTTACCAACCCCTCTTGAGTTATTGCTAAATGTTCATTCCAAGATGTTCCATCGTCTTCTGAAGTTTTTATAGAATAAATACTATCCCCTCCAGCTCCATCCATATAAACATATGCTTGACGGTTAGTACCACTTTCAGAAGTAAATCCCCAACCAGAATAACTAAAACCACCAAATTCAGAAGAATCTACTGGTCTTAATAATAATCCTGTTTGAATATTATTTGTATAAATTATTGTTTCAGAGTCTAATCTTAAATTTTTATCAAAATAAACATCTTCATTTAATTTTGTAGAACCATTAACTTCTAATGAATAAGAAGGGGCCCCAGTCCCAATCCCAACTCTCCCAGTACCTCCATCAACAAACAAATCACTCCCACCAACACTAAAATTATTATCACCTAAAACCAAATTTTGATTAGCTCCTGTGTATGGGACATAATCACTCAAATCCATTGCAGAAACATTCAAATCAGTCAAATACTGACCACTACCAATAAAATTAGCAGCACTAACATTTCCAAATCCATAAAAATTTCCATCATTATCAATCCAGCTAACATTAACCCCAGTTGTTTTATTTCTCCATATTTGAAGTTTATTATCTGCAGAAACAAATCCAAAAGTTCCTACCAATAAAAATATTGCAAAAATTATAACAAAACTTTTTTTATTCATTTAATTTCCAATATCCTCCTTTTTTCGAACCCACAAAGTTTATTTTGTTTTTTAATTTTTTCAAATCTCTTTCAATCGTACTTTTATTAACACCAATTTCTAAAGCAAACTCTCTTTGATTAAAATTACCTTCTTTTATTTTTTCCAAAATTAATTTTTGCCTTTCTTTTTTGCCTGCATTTTTGCCTGCATTTTTGCCTGCATTTTTGGAAATATTTAATCCCCCATCCTGAACTTTTCTACTAAAAATAACATTAAAAAATCCTACATTTTCAAAATTAATTTTTAACCCATATTTTTTCATAGCACTTCTCATTCTTTCAATTCCCGTTCCTGCTCTCTCAACATATGGAGTTCTTGAAATTAAATCGAATAGAAGCGGATTTCTAGATAAACTAACATTTCCTAAATCTTTTTCTGTTAATCCTTCCACCAATCCCCCTGGACTTTTAATCTCAACCCTATCAATAAAAATATTAATCTGAATATTTCCCTTAGAAAAATAATCTCTATGACAAAACGCATTCATCAAAGCTTCTCTTATCGCACTTTTTGGAAGTTCTAATTCTTCCACTCTTTTTTCTTCAATAATATATCTTGTATTCAATTTTGATAAAATAAAATTATAAGCATTTTCATAATTAGAAATCAAATCTCCATCAAATTCTTTTTTATCAATAATATTTACTCTTGAATTTCCCTCAAACAATACACAAGTCACTTTTCCTTGCAATAAAAATTTAGAAATTCTATGAGAAAACAACAAAACTCCCGCATTGACAATATTCCCCTCTTTTAACAATCCCAAATTTTTTAAAATTATTTCATTATTCTTATTTGATGTGATTTTTGCTAAATTTAAATATTTTTTAAATTTTAATTCATCAAAATCATTCTCTAAATTAAATTCTTCATTTGGAATTTCATCGAAAGAAAATAATCTTTGTTTTTGAAAAAATTTCTTCAATTCATTCCTATTCATTCTTTGCGAATTTGAACCAATTCTTATATAAAATTTCCCACCTACAGAATATGGTTTATTTCTTCCTTTCAAAACTTTAATTATTGTTAAATTTTCTTTTTCCTCTATATCAACTGAAAATTCTGGATCAAAATTTCTAACTATATCTTGAATTTTTGATTTGTCTTTATTTGTTAAAGCAAAACCTTTTATTTTTTTATCATCACTTACTCCTAAAATTATTTGACCCCCATCTGAATTTGCAAAAGCACATATTTCTTTACCTAAATCCGAACCTATTTTTTCTTTAAATTCTAAAAAATATCCTTCACCTGTTTTTATTAATTCTTTTATTTTATTCATTTTAATCTAATTTTATACTATTTTCATACCATGCACATTTATTTAGTATAATTTCCTCCACCTTAATTCTATAACATATTTTCATTTTCATCCCTCAATTACCAATGCTGTTCCTTCAAAAAACATTGACACCTCCGAACTTGTTACATTAATATCACCAACAACATTCAAAGTATTTTGAGGAGTTGTTGTTCCAATACCAACATTCCCATCATTATAATAAATATCAGCAGCATTTTCAGACCATAATCCTGCACTAATTCCAGTCAATTGAGAACCATTTCCATAAATCAAACCTGTCGCATTAATATCTCCAATTACATTCAATTCATTTTGAGGAGTCGAAGTTCCAATACCAAATCTCCCCGTATTCACAAAATTAAACATTTCTGGATTTCCAGAAGAAGAAGGTCTAATTATTAAATTTCCTCCTTGGTAATTCTTCTGTGTTAAAAACTCCCAATGATTATCATCACTCAATAATTGAATAGATGCAGATGCTCCAGAGCTTCCAGTTGCAATCCTAATATTAGAATTTGAAGAAGGCTGATAAACTGAAAAAAATGTTTTACTATCTGGTTGAACATCAGTCCCAATACCAACAAAACCAGTATTAGAATTAACAAACAAATCACTCCCACCAACACTAAAATTATTATCACCTAAAACCAAATTTTGATTAGCTCCTGTGTATGGGACATAATCACTTAAATCAATATTTGAAACATTCAAATTAGTCAACTGCGAA
>Ga0190305_1000059_pt1 | contig 31064 bp, 25 predicted proteins | sample 48700723_MG_FD_161678 | JGI IMG/M metagenome (GOLD analysis project Ga0190305, IMG submission 161678) | Hydrothermal vent sediment bacterial communities from Southern Trench, Guaymas Basin, Mexico - 4870-07-2-3_MG | ecosystem: Environmental > Aquatic > Marine > Hydrothermal vents > Sediment ... | reverse complement strand
ATCATCGCATTCTCAAAAGTGCAGTAATTTATGGACCAAATGCAGGAGGAAAAAGCAAGTTCATTGAAGCTCTAATTTTTATGAGAAGTTTTGTTTTAATATCCTCAAAGGATACTCAAAAAGGAGAGCCTATTGCAATTGAACCTTTTAAACTCTCAACTGATACAATTAATCAGGGCAGTGAATTTGAAATTGTCTTCTATTTGAAAAATAATTTATATAGGTATGGTTTTGAAGTGAATAAAGAGAAGATTATTGCTGAGTGGCTATATCACAAAACAAAAACTAAAGAAAATGAACTTTTTTATAGAGATTATCAAGAAATCATTTACAAAACAAAAAAACTAGCGAAACTCGAAACATTAGTCAATGAGAAATTAATTAGAGATAATGCATTGTTACTTTCTGTATTAGCACAATTTAACGACTCGCTCGCTGAATCTTTTTTAGATTGGTTTAAAGACTTAAAGGTAATTTCAGGGCTCAAGGAAGAAGGATATTTAAATGATACAATACTACTTTCAAAAAGCGTCAAGCAAAAAGAACGAATTCTAACATTTTTGCACAATGCTGATATTGGAATTGATAACTTTAAATTAAAGAAACATACATTCGAAGAATTGGATGTTGAAAAAATGGATGATGTGCCAAAGGAACTAAAAGATGCCATCTTAGGTCTAAATTCATATATGAAAAAAACAATGAAAGAAGAAAACGTAGAAAGGTTTTCAGATGTAATTACATTTCATAAACAATTCAACAACGATGGTAATTATGTGAAAAATATTGAATTTTCATTACGAGAAGATGAATCTTCAGGTACTAGAAAATATTTTGCTCTAATTGGGCAAATAATTAAAATTATTGATCAAGGAGGTGTTTTATTTGTTGATGAGTTAGACTCTAAGATTCATCCAAATTTAGTTTGTAAAATTATTTCAATTTTCAATTCAACTGATCTTAATCCTAATCATGCACAATTAGTTTTCAATTCTCATGATACAAATTTATTAAGCTCAGGATTATTTCGTAGAGACCAAATTTGGTTTGTTAAAAAGGGTAAGATTGGAGAATCTAAGTTATATTCATTGGCTGATTTTAAAACAGATGAAGTAAGAAAAAACGAAGCTTTCGAAAACAACTATATTAGAGGAAAATACGGTGCTATTCCATTCTTAGGTGACTTTGAAAATATTATTCAAAAAAGCTAAGACATTATGAAAATGAAAAGCAAGAAACTAATCCAACAGGAAAAAGCAGATGCACATAAGCGTAGATTAGCAGAAATGAAAGCAAGAAGAAGAGGAGAAATTATTCTTGAAAGAAAAGCACCAGAACTAGAAGAAAATCCAACTATACTTATATATTGTGAAGGTAAAAATACAGAACCTTCCTACTTTAATAAATTTAGATTGTCATCATTAACTGTAGACACATTTGGAGAAGGAAGAAATACTTTATCTTTAGTAGAAAGAGCTAAAAAGATATCAGATAAAAAAAGATATGATCAAGTTTGGTGCGTATTCGATGCAGATCCTAAACCAGATAATCCCAAGCAACTTGAAAATTTTAATAGTGCCATATTCTTAGCAAAGAAATTGGGTTTTGGAATTGCATATTCGAATCAAGCTTTTGAATATTGGCTAATTCTTCACTTTGAAGATCATCAAGGTGGAGTAATGGATAGAAGTATATATGGTGATAAAATTAATTCTTACATAAATAAATTTGGAGTCCACTATGATTATAGCGGCAGTAAAGAAATTCAACAAGATCTTTTCAACTTATTTGAAACTATTGATTATATTGACAAAGATGGAATTCAATATTCAAGATGTGATATTGCGATAAAAAGAGCAGAAAAAATTTACAATAGATTAGATCACAAAAACCTTGGGAAGGAAGAATCGTCAACTACTGTTTTTAAACTAGTAAAAGAGTTGAATAAATACAAATAAAGTACGGGTGCTAATAATTTATCATAAAACATAAGGACACAGTAGTTTACAGAAAGTTTGTGCGCTGTTGTAGCTTCGCCAAATCTGCGATTTGACGGTAAAATAAAAAACACTAAATTTGTGTCTAATCGCAAATTTGGTTCTTCGTAAAACTGATAAATAAGTGTTTTAAAGTTTATTACGTTTCATATGCGGGACCGTTATTTATAAAAATATACAATTATGTTAAAAAGGTCTGATATATTTAAAGTTATTTTTATACTAGTTATTGTGTTTTCTTATACTAGTGTTACGGCTCAAAAAGATAAATTTGTGAGTCTTAGAAAACGAATGGTACGCGAACAAATTGTTGCTAGAGGAATTAAGTCTCCAAAATTAATTAAAGCAATGAATAAAGTTCCAAGGCATATGTTTATTCCCGATAATTATAAGTTAATGGCGTATGAAGATAGTCCATTACCAATTGGCAGAGGACAAACAATATCTCAGCCTTATATTGTTGCTCTTATGACCGATAAGCTTAAATTAAATAAGGATATGAAAGTTCTTGAGATAGGGACAGGTTCAGGATATCAGGCAGCTATTTTAGCAGAAATATGTAAAAGTGTTTATTCTATCGAGATAATAGAAGAATTAGCTAATAGAGCTAAGAACATTTTAGATACTTTAAATTATACTAATATTCATATTAAAATAGGTGATGGTTATAAAGGCTGGAAAAAATACGCTCCATACGATGCAATAATTGTTACATGTGCCCCTAATAATATTCCAAATGCTTTAAAAAACCAATTATCCGAAGGAGGAAAAATGATTATTCCGGTGGGAGGAAGCATAGCTCAGGAATTAATTCTTTTAGAGAAGAAAAATGGAAAATTATTAAAGAAATTTGTGGCTCCTGTACGTTTTGTGCCTATGGTAAAAAATAACGGCAGAATCATTGATTAGAAAGGTTAATAAATAATTCTTAATCTAAAGAATATCCTAATCATTAAATATTATAGTTAGCTGCAAGCAGGAGAAACGAAACAGAATGATAAATTTGCTACAAGAAAATAAAGAATTAGAAAGCCACCGCACAAATTGCACGACTTGTTCCGATTTTTCGGAATTTATTTTTTTGTCGACACACAGGCTAATACAAAAAAAATAAAAGTACAACTATTATTTTGTAACTCTATCTGTTCGTTCTGTTTTTGCCGGTCTTTCAACTTTATTATTTTCTTCTTTTTGTTTTACTTTATTATTTATACTATTTGTAAAATTAAAAGCTGTACTATAAGCATTAAATTCAAATTTGCATTTTGTATTTTCAGAAGTAGAACCTTCATAGAGATGATTGTTATTTTCTATGATATTTGATTCCTTAATTTTAATTCTCTCTATTGGGAATTTTACACTGCCATATGTAGTTTTATACGATATCTTAAAATCGATATTTTTATCTAATTTAAGATTAACAGAACCATATTTAAATTCTCCTGAGAAATTCTCGAATTTCGGTCCTGTAGTGCCGAAATTTAGTTTACTTGTGTAAACATTTCCCATATTTATTGATTTTCCAATTGATGTAAATCTAATATTATCGTATTTCGATTCATCGCAAGAGAAACTTTCAACGGCGCCTAGTTTAATATCTGTATCATAAATATCAGATACTTCTAAAGTATTTACATTGTGGGCTTGTAAATTTGAGTATTTTGCAGAATAAGTAATTTTATTAATGTTTTTTGCCTTAATATCAGAATCATAAACATCAATTTTAAGTTCTTCGAAATTGCCTTCGTTTTCGAAATAAGAATATTTAGCCTGACCTATTAACAGTTTTGTTAAATTTTTCATTCTAAATTTGTCGTTATAAGATGTTGTAGCGATAGATTCAACATTATTAATATTAAATTCAGAATATTTCGAATTAGCAGAAAAAGTAATTATATCATTAACATTAATTTTGCAATTATACACGTCGAATTTAGCGGTTTTGCCTTTTCCAATATCGACCGAACTATATTTCATGTCGAAAACTCCGGTTCCAAAGCTAACAAGTGTAAGATTAACATCATATAGGTTAAAATTTATATTTCCTTTTAATGCTGCAATTTCAATAGTATTATATTTGCTTCGTAAGTTAAAAGCTACGCTTTCCGGAATCCAGAGAGTATATTTTACTTTATAATTAGCAATTTTAATTGATTTGCCGTTTACTAATGTTATTTTTTTTAGAAAGCCAATAGAAATAGTTTTAGTGGCCATGTCAGTTTCTATTTTTAAAGAATTAGAACTTTGCGATACTTCCGGGTTTTTAAATACCTGAATTAATTTCTCCTGATCTTCTTTATTTCCTCCTTCTATTATTATTTCTCCGAGAAGTTTTACTTCATCGTTTTTCCAGGTATTTATTTTTAAGTCGGTATCGTAACATGAAAAAGTAAATTTGCCGGTAGATTTTAATTTATACAATTTTTCAAACGATTCTTTTTGGTTATTGGCAATGCCCGGATTTATTGATGTTACAACAATAAGTATTGTAATAAATATTTTAGATATTTGTTTCACTGTTTTCATAATTTTTCTCCTTTTCTATTTCATTTAGCATTCTGTCTAATAGTCTAATTTTTTTATAATAAAGATCCATTAACGAATTTATTAATTTGGGATTGGGGCCATTTCGTTTTAAATCAATTGAATATTGATTAATTAAAGTGTCAATATATTCGAGATCGTTAAAACTATTTGTTAACAAATATTTATTGTAATTAGTGCTTTGTAGAACTTTGTAGTAAGTTTTAATTTGTTTTTGTAATTGAATTTCTTGTTTTGCTAGTTTTGGGTCGATATTAGCTAATATTAATTGTTGATTATTACGTATAGATATTAATTGATATGAAATAACAGACAAAGCTAAAACAATAACAATAGAGGCTGCTATTTTAAAAACCATAAACCTATTAGTTTTCTTTTTATTGATTATAGATTGTACTATTCCTGTCCATAAATAATCTTCATTAGGTGTTTCTACATCTAACTTGTGTCTGTTTTTACTTATATATTCATTAAAATTCATATCTAATTAAAATTTAATTGTTTAAAGCATTTTGTTTAATTCGTATATTTAATGAATTAAGTGCTTTATATATTATAATGTACTTATATGTTTGCATAATTTCTCTTTTAACAAGTGTTTTGCACGTTGATATTGAGATTTTGATGTTGACTCAGAAATTCCTAACATATTCGAAATTTCTTTGTGCTTATAACCTTCAAGTAAATAAAGGTTTAGAACAACTCTTGCTTTTTCCGGAAGAGTTTTTATTGTTTTATGCACTATTGCAGGATCGATATTCGGAAAATCTTCATTTGTATCATCATCTGAAACAATTTGCATGTCATCAATATCAGAAAACAAATATTTCTTCTTTCTCAAGAAGGTAATTGAGTTATTAATAACAATCCGTTTTAACCATAATCCAAAAGATGAATCGCCACGAAAATTCTCTAAATTATTAAAAGCCTTAATAAATGATTCTTGTATAATATCTTCTGCATCGTAATGGTTAGAAACCATTCTAATACACGTATTATACATTGTCTGTACATATAATTTATACAGACGGTACATCGATTGCTGATTGCCTTTGCAAGCAGTTTCAATTAATTTTTCTTGTATTTCAATAATATTTTTACCCAAATCTTACTTATTTTACTTTATAGACAACACAAAATAGAAATAGTTGGAAAGATTACTACATATTTTAATGTTGATAAACTAAAATTACAAATTTAGAAGGAGTTTAAAAATTTTTCGAATAGGATAGTTGTAATTAACTATATTTACTTGCATCCGAAACTTGATATTTTTGTTTAATTGTTGAGTGCTTATTTGTTTATATTTATCTGTAAAATAATAATGTAGAATATTTTATTGAATTATTCAAATAATCAATTTAAACGAATAAAAAAGATTTTGAGTAATAATATATGAAAGTACTAATTTCGATAATAATATTGTAATACCTAATAACCAGATGTTTACAATAATGTAGAATTATTTTGAAACCTTACTTTTAGTATAATATTTATTACTGTTTTGAAACAGAATCCGATATTTTAAATTGTTTGATGCTAACGAAATTAATATAGCTTTTTTAATATTTTATTTGCTCTAGATTTGAATCCTGCCGAGTTTCTATTTATATGAGTTTCGAGAATGGCAATAAATTCAGGAAAATATTTTAAATTTTTATCTATTACTTACATACTGTGTATTTTTACTGCAACAGGGATATCTGAATCCTGAATTTGATTAAAACATCTATCTAGAATCATTTCTAATTGATTTTCTGATAGTTGACAAACAAAAAGAATTTTTGTTAAATTACGACGCAAGGAATTATTATCTGTATTGTAAAAAATAGAGATAAGTGTATCGAGGTGAGGAGAAGCAATTTTGGGATGTTTGCAAATTAAAATTTCTAAAATCCAACAAGCACGAAATTTTAAGTAAGGAACATCACTGTATAGGAGTTTAATAACATTATTAACCAAATCTAAATTGTGCTCGATAATACTTAACTACATAATCTGTATTTCTTCGAGAGCATTCGGCAAGTAATTGATCTGAAAGAGTTTCCATGTAACTATATAAACAATAAAATCAATCTGCTGATTACTATACAGCAGATTGAAAAATATGAAAGTTTAAATATTCTTTCGTAATCCAAAAGCTACAGCTACATATCTGTTTCCAACAACATCGCTTTTATAAACAGGTATTTTTACTTTAAGATAGGCTGATTGTAAGAAATTACTTATTGTTTCGAGTCCGTTGACTCCAAATGTATATTCAAGTTCGGTTGATATATCGCATAAAATTACTGTAGATTGAAATAAGTCATCATCGAATTTGTAAGTAGGAGTGTTGTCGGAATAAATAGTTTCAATATCGTAATGTCCGCTACCAAAATAGTTTAATAAAGCAGCACCGCTAATGTGTAGTTCATCTAAAATAGGATAGTCATAATTTCCATTAATTGATAGTATTGAAGGACTTTTTATTCGGTTTGTCGATTCTGAAGTTCTTCCGGCAAAAGTATATTTTGTTATTGTTTTGTTGTAAGTATTTAGTCGGTAATTAATTGATGCATAAAAAATTCCTTTATTAATCTTGCCGTTTACCGAAAAATTTGCTGTTACTCCAAATGATCCTGTTCCTAGAGGAATTGGAACATTATTTACTTCTTTTTCATCGTCTCCGGTAGGTAAGGTTATCTCAAAAGACCCATTTGCCATAAATCCTTCCTTAATAAAATTTTGTTTTATATATGTTCCTCCAATGGTTAAATCGCCAATACCACGAGCTTTTTCATTTAACGATTCTTTTTTCGTAATAATTGGTAAAAATGCATTAAATGTCCATGATTCAAGTTTTTTATTTTTATAATGAAATGGAATATTAAAACTGCTTAATTTATGAGTTATAAGCATTTCTGTTCCAATACTAAAATTTTTGTCTGAAAGATAAAAATTGTTTATTTCTTGAGAAAATTCGGCATTAGTCGAAATTGTATTTGATGGATCTTTTACAATATGATCGGCACCTTCTTCGTACTGAGCAAATAAGTTTGTTGCTAACAATGTACAGATAATTAAAATAAGTGTTTTTTTCATGATAATAATGTTAGTGAATATTAATATAAATATAATACAATTTTTTGAATAATTAACTTGTTTAAAAATTCTTAAACTTATTATATTAACTGTCTTAGAATCGAATATTTGAACCATTTCTGTATAATTATCCGAATAAAGCAAATCGAAGTGCATTCTATTTACCCGTAGGGCTAATTATAGTTTTTGCTGGCAATGTCCTATAATGTACTTGCATTATATTTAGATTAATATGAGTGAAAAGAAAGATATATTAATAAAAATATTAGAAATAAATGAGATTTCATTTAATAACAAATCTCTTCCAATTCCAGTTGAAGAAGTTGAGTTTGGTAAAAATCTAGTATATGGACTTGGAATTAATTTGGATTTTGATTTTAAAAATGAAATTTTAAAACTAAAACTTTTATTAAACTATACGCTCAATGAGCTAAATGAATCAGTTTTACAGTTAGAAACTGAAATTGTTTTTCATATTAAAAATCTTAATAAGGCTATTGTACCAAATACTGAAGAGAAAGAAGTTAATATTAACGATGATCTGCTTTCAACTTTATTAGGTGTTAGTATTGGTTCTGCAAGGGGGATTCTTTCAACAAAAACAAAAGGCACATCTTTAGTTATATTTCCCTTACCAATTATAAATGTAAAGGAAGTTCTAAAGCAAATAAAAAATCAAAATAAGTAATTGTACTTTTTTACAGTAAAATACTTCTTCTTTGTGTTTTAAAATTTAAGAATTGAATATTGAGTCCACTCCGAAAAGTTGCTAAGCGGTTAACTTTACAAAAAGGCTGAAAGTTATAAATCTGTACGTCAGTTTGTTATAAATCCGATATGCGGCTATAAATTTGACAACTTTAGTTTTCGGAGTAGTCTCAATATTTGAATGTAAACATACAAGATCGATTTGAAGCCTTCAAAAGAAAAATATTATCTTAATAAATAAACTCCACTAAATACGCCCAACACTTTGTTAAACTTGAATTAATGAAAGCTCGCTTAGAAGTCTTTCAAAATGAAAGTGCAAATATAAGGAGTTGCATTGGTACTATTTATGAAAGAAATGGAGCCTGTTTTATATTTAATTCCATATTTAACACTTACAAAACCAGACGATTATATTTTCATCGAAAATGAGCAAAGCGATAGATTCAAACACCTGTCTAACTGGTAAATTAAGGTGTTTACAAAAGCAATACCACAGTTAAACAAATACGCATTTGCTAATATGATTAAAAGCATTTCTTAAAAATAGCTAATTCTGGGTAAATATAACATTATGTTAAATAGAAAGTCAACATTAACCATAAAACACCATATTTCAGCTAAAACGGTTGTAACGCGTGAAGGAAGCTATTCCGTAGTTTTAGAGAATTTACAAAAAGAAGAAATAAATTATTGGACAGCGTTGGCAATTATTTTTTAAAATTTATTTTGTAATATTTTACGTAAAAGAAATTTTACAAACAATTTTGGGTTTAGTCGAAGCGGCTATTTAAAATAATGATTATTTCTGTATAATTTACGAATAACGCAAATCGAAGTGCATTCTAAACCTTAACATAATTTCTGTCGTTCTTGTATAAAAGTCCAAGAACTTAAATTATATTAAATACTGCGTATACACAATTTGCTGGTGTTTGTCCTATAATATATATTATGTTAAATAGAATATATTAAATAATAAGGGAGAACATTTTTGTCCTCCCTTACTATTTAATTCTTATTCCAATTTTTTAATAATCTCATTATACTTGTCTATCATTTGTAAACGATAATATAAAGTTTTTAATGTACTCATAATACTAACATCTTCAGGATGAAGTTCGTAAGCTTTTTCAATATAAGGTAATGATTCTTCAAATCTCTTATCTGCTATTTTTTTTGCTGCGTTATATTTTTTAGCATTTTTTATTTCATTTGCTTTATCGGTTAATGCAACAGCTTCGTTAAAAACCAATACTCCAAGATTATAATGAGCTTCAAAAAGATTATTGTCTAGTTCAAGGGCTTTTTTATAATACTCTTTCGCTTTTTCTGTTTTACCTAATTTATCGTATAAATGTGCTTCAGCAGAATAATATTGAGCATTAGTTGGGTCTTTTTCTTTGGCTACTTCTAAATATTTAAATGCTTCATCAACATTATCCGATTCTAATAAATAATAGTTAATTAAAGTAACTAACATATCATTATTTCCGGGATATTTTTCGAATCCTTCTTGTAGAGTTTTAATTCCTTGTAAAGTGTCTCCATTTAACATATAGCATTCTTTTAAAAGAATGAATGTATTGGCTTCTCCGTAGTTATATTTTTTTGCTTCATTATAATATTTAATAGCATTAGCATAATCCCCACATTTTTGTGCCGATAATGCAGCGTTAAATATCATGGCTGTATCAATTTCGCCATTATATAAAGGCATTTTTTTAACTTCTAAAGTTTTTTCAAAATATTTATAAGATTTAGCATAGTCTTTTGCATTATATGCATCAATTCCAACCTGAGTAATATCATTAGCCATAGTAAATAATTGAGCATTAATGAAATTTTTAATAGTATTTCCTTCATCCATATCAAATGCTATTTTAAAATTATCAAAAGCATCGATTAATGGTTGGTCGCTTAATTTCTTAAAATTTTCGTCTTCTGTTTTACTTATTGCTTTATATACCATACCTTTTCCATAGTATGTTTTAGCCCATAATTTTGTTTCAGGTAATTCTGTAGCTTTATTTACCGATTTAAGAGCTGTGTCAAGTTTAATGCCTTCTTCCGACCAACGAATAGCATTTGTAACTAAAACTTTGTCGCTACAACTACTAAAAAAAATAGTTATTATAGCTAATGACAGTAAAAAATTGATTTTTGCGAATCGTTTCATTGTTATTATTTTTTGTTATTAAATTTTATTTTTTCCAAAAATAGAATAATTATTGCAACAGTTCAAATACTTAGTAATATTTATTCTAAATTATTATCTGTTGTTTCTTCGTTATTATTATTATCTGTTGTTTTTTCGTTTTCGATATTAATAATTTCTTCATCTTCATCGTCGCTAACATGAGTAACAGCAGCTATTGAATCATTTTTTTTGAGATTTATAAGTTTAACTCCCTGTGTAGCTCTACCTGTAATTCTAATATCAGCTATTTTCAATCGAATAGTAATTCCCGAACGGTTGATGATCATTATTTGACTCGATTCAGAAACTCCTTTGATAGCAATTAATTTTCCGGTTTTTTCATTAATATTAAATGTTTTAACGCCTTTACCTCCGCGTTTTATTGTTCGATAAGCGTCTGTATTAGAGCGTTTTCCATATCCGTTTTCTGAAACAACAAGTATTTCGTCATCAATATCTTCTACCCATACCATGCCAATAACTTCGTCGTTTTCGTAACTTAATGTTATTCCACGAACACCTGTTCCTGTTCTTCCAATAGATCTTACATCTTTCTCGTTAAAACGAACAGCCTTTCCTTCACGAGATGCTATAATAATATCGCTTTTCCCATTTGTAAGTTTGGCTTCTATTAACGAATCTCCTTCGCGTATTGTAATTGCATTAACGCCATTTTGTCGTGGACGAGAATATTGCTCTAAAGCAGTTTTTTTAACTACTCCTTTTTTAGAACACATAATAATGTAATTATTTTTTATATATTCATCATCATTAAGGTTTTTAACATTAATGTATGCTTTAACTTTATCGTCTGATGCAATATTTAAGACATTTTGAATTGCACGACCTTTTGATGTTCGAGAGCCTTCAGGTATGTCGTAAACTTTTAGCCAAAAACATTTTCCTTGTTCTGTAAAGAATAGCATTGTATTATGCATAGAAGCAACATACATATGTTCTATAAAGTCTTTATCGCGAGTTGTACTTCCTTTAGAACCAACCCCTCCTCTATGCTGTGCTTTGAATTCGGAAAGCTTTGTTCTTTTTAAATATCCTAAATGCGATATTGTTATTACTACATCTTCATCAGCATAGAAATCTTCCGGATTAAATTCTCCTTCATCTGGAACAATATCTGTTCTTCTTTCGTCTCCAAATTTTTCTTTTATTTCAATCAGCTCATCTTTAACAACTTGCATTCTCAGAGAAATATCACTTAGAATATCTCTTAGATGAGCAATTAGTTTTTGCAATTCTGTATATTCGTCTTTAATTTTATCGCGTTCGAGACCTGTGAGTTTTTGCAAACGCATATCAAGAATAGCTTTTGCTTGCAAGTCTGAAAGATTAAAATTTGACATAAGTCCATTCCTGGCTTCTTCCGGTGTTTTTGATGCACGAATAAGCTTAATTACTTCGTCAATATTGTCTAAAGCAATTAATAATCCTTTGAGTATATGAGACTTTTTTTCTGCTTGATTAAGTTCGAATTGAGTTCTTCGTGTAACAACTTCGTGACGATGTTCTGCAAATTTCGAAATAATTTGTTTTAAATTAAGTAATCTTGGTCGACCTTTTACAAGGGCAATATTGTTTACATTAAAAGTAGATTGTAATTGTGTGTATTTGAATAACTTATTTAAAACAACATTGGCTATAGCATCTCTTTTTAAATCGTAAACAATTCGCATACCATTACGATCCGATTCATCATTCAAATTTGAAATACCATCGATTTTTTTATCGTTAATTAAATCGGCCGTTTTTTTAATCATATCGGCCTTATTTACCATATATGGTATTTCTGTAACGATTAATCTTTCTCTCCCTGCAGAAGTTGTTTCTATTTCGGTTTTAGCTCTAAGAACAATTCGACCTCTACCTGTAAGAAAAGCATCTTTACATCCCTGAAAACCATATATAATACCTCCTGTCGGGAAATCCGGAGCTTTTAGAATGTCAGCTAGATCTTCTATCTCAATATCGTTATTATTTATATAAGCTATTATTGCATCTATTGAGTCTGATAAGTTATGTGGAGGCATATTGGTAGCCATCCCTACTGCAATACCCGAAGCTCCATTAATTAAAAGCGTAGGAACTCTGGTTGGTAATACTGTTGGTTCTTTTAGTGTATCATCAAAATTTAATTTAAAATCAACAGTATCTTTCTCTAAATCGCGTAATGTTTCTTCTGAAATTTTTCTTAGTTTAGCCTCTGTATATCGCATTGCTGCAGGGCTGTCGCCGTCAACTGAACCGAAATTTCCTTGTCCGTTTACTAGCATATATCGTAACGACCATGGTTGAGCCATTCTTACCATTGCTTCATATACCGAAGAATCGCCGTGTGGATGGTATTTACCTAACACCTCTCCTACAATTCTTGCAGATTTTTTAAATGGTTTGTTTGAGTATGTTCCTAATTCCGACATCCCGAATAACACTCTTCTATGTACAGGCTTTAATCCATCTCGCACATCAGGAAGTGCTCTTGATACAATTACCGACATTGAATAATCAATGTAGGACGATTTCATCTCCTCTTCAATATTTACTTTTATTATTTTTTCTCCTTCAGCCATATATTTGTAACTTTTATAATATCTGTTTAGAACAAAATATTGTTTTTAAAAACTACTAAATTAATTATTTATTATCGAACTTCTATAAGATTTGGGGATGATTTATTAACAGTTTTAATTTATTTTTATGGAAATTAAAATTTGATAATCTTAATGTGGTATTATTTGTTGAATATCAAGGAGTTAAGGCTTGTGTTGTTTTGTGTATTGAAATTGCTTATTATTAATATTTTTATATATTTTTTATGATTTTCTAACAATACATTAAATATTACTAATATTGGTTTTAACAGAATTCAAATATTGAACTTTTAATATTAATATTGCTTCTTACGTGAAATTTTTTTTTCTGATTTAATACGTTTTTTTAATAGTCTTTTTTCTTTAGAACTTCTAGTTGGTTTTGTTGTTTTTCGTTTTTTTTGTCTTTTTAAAGATGTATTAATCAGACTAATAAAAATAGTTATTGTATTATTCTTATTTTTCAACTGACTTCTTTCAGTATCGCTTGTAATAATTAATTCTTTATTCTTCGATATTCTATTTGCTGATTTATACAGAATAATTTGTTTTTGTTCATTATTTAATGCTTTCGATTTAGGAATATTAAATCGTAATTCAACTTTTGTTGATCTCCTATTAACATTCTGCCCTCCTTTTCCACTGCTGCTTGTAGCTGAAAACTCTAGTTCGTCGATTAATTTTTCAATACTAGTCTTATTTATATTCATATATATTTATATTATCTTTATCCATATAAATGGTATTCAAATTTATTAATTAAATTAAGTAAAAAATGTATTGTATGAAAATTTTAAAGAAAATTGAATTAAGTATTTTTTATCGATTAAATAAAATAATTATTTTTATTTGTTTTCTGCTTTTTCAAAACATTACAAATGCACAGAAGTTAATAATCAATCAAGAAATTAATTTGTTTGATTTTAATACATATTTATTTTATACATCTTCTGAATTAGCTAATAATAATCCTTATAATATTGGTAAATACGGAGGACAGAATTTATTCGATAAAGATAAGCAAACATGTTGGGCAGAAGGTGTTAAAGGAGATGGTGTTGGAGAATACATATTTATGGTAATTTCTAAAAATACTAAAGCTATTTCATTTATTAATGGATATGCAAAAAGTACTGAAATATATTATAAAAATAATAGAGTAAAAGATGTAGAAATTTCTTTATTTGCAGGCTATAATGAAGAAGGTCATGTAACAGAATTATATTCGTTTTATAATATATTTCCTATTACAAAACCCGTAGTTTACAGTTTAAATGATGATATTAATAGTCAGAAAATACAAACCTTATGGAATTGGGATGATATTATTGAAAAAGAAAAGAAAATATTTGAAAATCACTATAAAAGTAAGAAAAATGTAATAAAAAATTATTTTGTTAAAATTGTAATTTTAAGTGTTTATCATGGTTCTAAATACGATGATACATGTATTTCGGAAATAAATACATTAATAAAGAGTAATTTGTTATTATCATACAAATCTATTGATGTTAATGATGATGAAAATATTGTTTTTGGTATAAATAATGATACAAAAGATATTTTATTATCAGATACCAATTCAATATTTCAGATTTTAGATAATACTCCGGATAATAATTGGATTATTTTATCTGTTTTACCTGCAAATGTTTCGTATGGAAGAGTAGAAACGCAAACTGTGTTATTTAATGTCCCACACAAAAAAATAATAAATTTTAATGATTTTATGCCTTTAGTACAAGATATCTATAACTTTGAGATTATTGAAAATGAAGTTTACATTAATGTACTCAAGAAAAATGCTTTAGATATAGAAAGAGTATCAGTAAAAGAAATAGAGAATAAATATTTAATAGAAAATAAGCAATAAATTATGCGATAATTTTGTTTTAAAACAATAGTTATTTCTATGATTTATATATTTTTCTTATCTTTATCCGTCGGCAATAGAATAAAATAGATAAAAGCATGAATAATAAATATTTGAAATCAAGATTTTTAATATTTTCTTCTTTAGGTAAAATAAGTAAAACTTCTAATTTGGAAGAAAGAGAAGTTGCTTTACGTAAAGAATATGAAGAATTCTCTACGTATAAAGAATCAGAAGAGTTTGATCATTTTATTAAATTAGAAGATTTTGTTAACTCTGATGAATTTCAGGAAATAAAAAAGAATATTAATTCTCAAAAATATAAAGATACTTCCGATTATATAAAAGAGTTAGAATATAATAGATTAAAAAAATCTAAATCAATAAGAACATATTATCAAGTTAAAGATTCTAAACTGCTGCAAGATTATAAAGTGTTTAAAGAGTCTGACACTCTTGCTAAATTTCAACAATTTGATTCTTTTTTTTCATCTGATAATTTTGTTGATTTTAAAAAAACACTAATCAACGAGAAAAAAGAAAAGACTCTTGAATATAAAAACGAGATAAAAAAATATCAGAATCTAAAGAAAAAATATAATTGGTTTTTCAAGTTCAGCGAATCGAAACAATTTGATGAGTTTAAAAAGTTTGAACAATCGGAAAAATTAAGTTATTATATAGAATTAGAAGACTATATTAACAAGCTTGATTTAAGGCGTTTGAAAGAAGAAATTCAAAATAAAAAGCAAGAGAAAATAGATGAATTAAATAATATTAATTCAAAACTTAAAGAATTAAGAAAACAAGCTAAAAAAACCAAAAAAGGAGAAGAATTCTCTAATAAAGATGAATTACTAGAACTAAATAAATTAATAAAATCAGGAATACTAAAAAAAGAAATCAAGAAAAGAAATTTCGAAAATACCAGTGAATACGAAAAAATAGAAGAATTCAAAAAACTAAAGAAATCAAGTGAGATTAAAAAATACTATAAATTTAAAAATTCAGAAAAATTTAAAAATTACCTAGAACTTAACGAATCGCAAGAAATTAGTGAGTACTTAGAATTGGATTATTTTATTAATTCGAAAGAATTTGATGAAAAAATAAAATCAATTAAAGAAATAAATTTCGAGAATACCGAAGAATATAAACAACTTATCGAATATAAAGAATTAAAAAAATCATCGGAAATAAAACAATATTTTAAATTTATAAATTCAATTAAGTTTAAGATATATAGTAATTTAGAAGGTTCAGATGAAATAAGTAAGTTTGAAGAGGTAGAAAAGTACATTAATTCCGAAAAATTTATTGAGCAAAAGAAATATATGCTTACAAAAAATAAATTTATATTATCGGAAGAGTATAAACAACTTGTTGAATATAATGACTTAAATAAATCGGGGAAAATAAAATGGTATCATAAATTAGTAAAATCTAACAAGTTTGACGAATTACTTAAATGGAAAGAAACCTTTTCTGACGAATTTAATTCAAAGACATTAGATTCAGAAAAGTGGCTTACCTCCTATTTTTGGGGCGAGACATTATTAAACGATAGTTATGTTCAGGCTAACGATAAACATTTTTATACTAAAGGGAAAAATATAAGTATTGACGATAGTGTTTTATCGATTTCGACACGAGAGGAAAGTGCTGAAGGAAAAATGTGGCATCCTCTACATGGGTTTGTTCCTAAGAAATTTGATTATACCACCGGCATAATTAATACCGGGCAAAGTTTTCGACAAAAATATGGTTTATTTAAAGCTAAGGTTAGAGTAAGTCATAATTATCCTGTATTTCATGCGTTTTGGTTATTAGGCGACAAGAAAGTTCCGGAGATAGATGTATTTAAGTATCATGCTAAATCAAAATCGAAAATTCAAGTAGGTAATTATTGGGGAAATTCTTTTAACGAAAAGGAAATTGATAAAAAAATATCGAATATTAAAGGAAAAAATTTCTCGGATGATTATTATATTTATTCAATAGAATGGTCGCCGGAAAGAATTGTGTGGAGAATTAACGATGTTGTTGTTTCTGAACAATGTAATGGCGTGCCGCAAGAAGCTATGTATATTGTATTTTCTTCCGGAATAAATAAAAATTTAAATAATGGAACATTACCTGCTAAAATGGATATTGATTGGGTAAGAGTTTATCAAAAAGAATAAAAAAATAACTAATTTTGCAAATTGATTTTTTAAAAACAATAATATTTTTTTACATGGACGCAAAGTTTTCACAACGAATAAAAGATGTATTAATATATAGTAAAGAAGAAGCAATACGTCTTGGTAACTCATATATAGGCACAGAACATCTATTATTAGGAATTTTAAGAGATGGCGAAGGATTAGCAGTAGAGATTTTAGAAAAATCGAAAATAGACTTTTCTGAATTAAAAAAAGCTATTGAAAATAGAATTAAATCGGACGATTTAGTTACTGTAGAAAATATCGACAATATGCCTTTATTTAAAACCGCAGAGAGAGCTCTTAAATTAGTTTATTTAGAGGCTAAATCGTTTAATACTACTACAATAAATACTGGTCATTTGTTATTAGCAATTTTGAAAGACGAGAATAATCTTGCAACTCAAATGTTAGACGAACAACACATCGATTATTATACAGTAAAATCATATATGGAAAATAAGTTACCTAAACTTCGGGCAGATTTTGGCGAAGACGATGATGCCGAAATACCTTTTGAAAATAGTAAAAACAATCCTAAAGGAAGTGGAAGTGATGCTCCAAAAAGTAAATCGGAAACGCCCGTACTCGATAATTTTGGAATTGACCTAACTAAAGCAGCCGAAGACGATGCCTTAGACCCTATTGTTGGTCGCGATAGAGAAATCGAAAGGTTAGCTCAAATTCTTAGTAGAAGAAAGAAAAATAATCCTGTATTAATAGGAGAACCCGGAGTTGGGAAATCGGCTATTGTTGAAGGTTTAGCACTAAGAATTGTTAATAGAAAAGTTTCTAGAGTATTATTCGACAAAAGGATTATTACTCTTGATTTGGCATCTGTTGTTGCCGGAACAAAATATCGTGGACAATTTGAAGAAAGAATGAAAGCTATTCTTAATGAATTGTCGAAAACAACAAATATTATTTTGTTTATTGATGAGATACATACTATTGTTGGCGCCGGAGGAGCAACAGGTTCTTTAGATGCAGCAAATATGCTGAAACCATCTTTAGCAAGAGGAGAAATACAATGTATTGGAGCAACAACATTAGATGAATATCGTCAAAATATTGAAAAAGATGGTGCTTTAGAGAGAAGGTTTCAGAAGATAATTGTTAATCCTACCTCAGAAGAAGAAACCGTTGAAATATTACACAATATTAAACAACGGTACGAGGAGCATCATAATGTAAATTATACCGATGATGCAATAAGTGCATGTGTATCGTTAACTATGCGTTATATTAGCGATAGGCATTTACCCGATAAAGCCATAGATGCTTTAGACGAGTCTGGTTCAAGAGTTCATATTTCAAATATTAATGTTCCTCCAAAAATTATTAATCTAGAGAAAAAGATTGAAAAAGTAAGAAACGAAAAAATTAATGCTGTGAAGAATCAAAATTTTGAATCGGCAGCAAATTATCGCGATAATGAAAAACAACTTATCGATAGTCTTGAAAAGGAAAAGAAAAATTGGGAAAAAGATTTATTGAAAAATAGAGAAACAGTATCTGAAGAAGAAGTTGCAGAAGTTATTGCAATGATGACAGGCGTTCCTGTTCAGAGAATAGCTCAATCGGAAGGTAAACGTTTATTAAAAATGGGTGACGAAATTAAAAAAAGAGTTGTAGGACAAGACGATGCTATAAAAAAAATAGTAAAATCGATACAGAGAAATCGTGCCGGATTGAAAGACCCAAATAAACCTATTGGCTCGTTTATTTTTTTAGGTCCTACGGGTGTCGGAAAAACACAACTGGCAAAAATCCTTTCATTATTTTTATTTGATAGCATCGATAATTTAATCCGTATGGATATGAGTGAATATATGGAAAAATTCTCTGTTTCGCGCCTTGTGGGAGCTCCTCCGGGATATATTGGTTACGAAGAAGGAGGACAATTAACCGAAAAAGTGCGAAGAAAACCTTATTCTGTTGTCTTGCTTGATGAAATAGAAAAAGCACATCCTGATATTTTTCATATATTACTACAAATTTTAGACGAAGGTCAAATAACCGATAGTTTGGGTCGTAAAATCGATTTTAGGAATACTATAATCATTATGACATCGAATATTGGAAGCCGTCAATTGAAAGATTTTGGACAAGGTGTAGGATTTTCTACAAAAGCAAAGCAAGATTCAGTAAAATCTAATACCCAAAGTGTTATCCAAAATGCGCTTAAAAGAACTTTTGCTCCTGAATTTCTTAATAGATTAGACGATGTTGTAATATTTAATTCGTTAACTAAAGAAGACATTAATAAAATTATTGAAATAGAATTACTCGGTTTGTACGATAGAGTTATAAAACTAGGTTATAAAATTGAAATTACAGACGATGCTAAAGAGTTTATTGCTAATAAAGGATTCGATAGTCAGTTTGGTGCCAGACCCTTAAAAAGAGCGATACAAAAATATGTAGAAGACCCTATGGCCGAGATAATTATTAGAACAACTATTAAAGAAGGGGATTTATTATATGTTGAATTAAATAAAGAAAAAGATAAAATTATTATTACACATAAAAAAATGGGGACAAAAGAAATAGAAAATAAATAATATTATTTATTTTCTAAAGAAAATATTGTCTAAAAAGTAAAGTTGCAAGTTTTTATATGTCATATTGAGCAAAGTCGAAATATCTTATTTTTAAACTAATAGATATTTCGACTTTGCTACTAATAACAATAATATGTGTAAGTAAAAAAGTTAGCTAAACCACTTTTTTTGCTAAATCAAAATCCAGAGAATAAAATATATTGTAAAGTTACTATAATACAGTTTTATAATTAATTTATTATTTCTCCGAAGAGATCAAAATCGTCGGCAGAAGTAATTTTAACATTATAGAAATTTCCTGTTTCAACTTCCTGATTTTTAGTAATTAATACTTCATTATCAACTTCCGGAGAATCGAATTCTGTACGACCAATAATAAACTCTTCATCAATACGATCGATAATAACTTTGAAAGTTTTTCCTATTTTTTTTGTATTAAGTTCGTGAGATATAGATTGTTGGAGATCCATAATTTTATTAGCTCTTTCCTGTTTTATTTCTTCAGGAACATTATCTTCAAAATTTTCTGCCGAGTATGTATTTTCTTCTTCGGAGTATGTAAATACACCTAAGCGTTCGAATTTTGCAAATTTTACGAATTCCATTAATTCATTAAAATCTTCTTCTGTTTCATCGGGATGACCAACTAGTAGAGTTGTTCTGAGAGAAATATTTGGTATTTTTTTTCTAAATAATTTTATTAATTCATAAGTTTTATCTTTCCCTATTCCACGACGCATATTTTTTAATACACTGTCGCTAATATGTTGAACCGGGATATCCAGATATTTACAAATATTTTCCTTTTTATTGATAACATCAATAACATTTTCAGGAAATTTCGATGGAAAAGCATAATGTAAGCGTAGCCATTCTAAACCTTTAATATCTGATAGTTTTTCTATCAATTCGGCTAGTTTAAATTCATTATATATATCGTAACCATAATACGATAAATCTTGAGCAATAAGAATAATTTCTTTAGCTCCATCTTTAACAAGGCGTTGAGTTTCTTCAACTAATACCTCAATCGATTTTGATTTATGTTTACCTTTTATTAATGGAATAGCGCAAAAAGAACAAGATCTATCGCAACCATCAGAAATTTTTAGATATGCATAATGTTTGGGAGTTGTAATTGTTCTGACATTTTCTAGAGATTTATTGTATGATGAATCTAATGATTTAACTATTTTGGGAATGTCGTAAACGCCAAAAAAATTATCAGCAAATTTTATTTCGTTTTGTAATTCTTCTTTATATCGTTCCGCTAGGCAACCAAAAACAATAAGTTTTTCTAAATCACCATTTTTTCTTGCTTCCTCATATTGAAGAATCATTTCTATAGATTCTTGTTTGGCATCGTTAATAAAACCACAAGTGTTAATTATAACAATATCATTATCGAGTCTGTCAGAGTCATGAACAATATCAAATTTATTTTCTTCGAGCTGCTTAATTAGATATTCAGAATCGACTAAATTCTTAGAACAGCCCATTGTAATAACATTTACTTTTTTCTTATTGTTCATTTTACTATTTACTATTTATTATTATTTATTGTTTGCTGAATAATTAAATAAACAATGAATCGACAAATTCCGATTTATTAAAAATTTGCAAATCTTCTATTTTTTCACCAATTCCAATATACTTTACCGGAATTTTAAATTGGTCAGATATTCCTATTACTACACCTCCTTTAGCTGTTCCATCTAATTTAGTGAGAGCTAAGGCGTTTACATCGGTAACATTAATGAATTGTTTTGCTTGTTCAAAAGCATTTTGCCCTGTTGAACCATCAAGAACAAGAAGTATTTCATGAGGAGCATCAGGAATAACTTTTTGCATTACTTTTTTTATTTTCCCTAATTCATTCATTAAGTTTATTTTATTATGTAATCGTCCGGCGGTATCAATAATAACAATATCTGCATTATTTGCTTTTGCAGATGATAGTGCATCGAAAGCTACAGAAGCAGGATCAGAACCCATCTTTTGTTTAATAATAGGTACTCCTACACGATCTGCCCATATTGTTAATTGGTCAACGGCAGCTGCTCGAAAGGTATCGGACGCTCCGAGGTAAACTTTCTTACCCATATTTTTAAATTGGTAAGCTAATTTACCAATAGTAGTAGTTTTTCCAACTCCATTAACTCCAACAACCATTATTACATAAGGTACATTTTCCGATGAGTATGAGATATCTATTTCATTAGTGTCATTTTCTATTAGTAAGGAAGAAATCTCTTCTTTTAAAATAATATTTAATTCATTAATGCCTAAATATCTATCTTTAGAAACTCTTTTTTCTATTCTTTCAATAATTTTTATGGTGGTATTGACACCAACATCTGATGTAATAAGAATTTCTTCTAATTCATCGAGTACTGTATCGTCAACTTTTGATTTTCCAACAATTGTTCGAGAAAGCTTTTTAAAAATATTCTCTTTTGTTTTCTTTAAACCTTTATTTAATGTTGTTTTTTTATCTTTCGAAAAAACTCCTAATGTAGCCATGCTAAACTTTATATATATAGTAAACAGATGATTTTCAGAGTATAAAATTAAGAAATATTACTTAATTTATTGATAAAAAAAAGCTTTCTTTTTAAAGAAAGCTTTTTTTTAATAGTAAAATATTTTTTATTATTTTGAGAAAAATTCTTTTATTTTTTCATTAACAATCATTCCTTCAGAAAAAGAGTGACCATTTGTTTCATTTTTCACCATTTTAATACATTTTGTATGCGTTCTTCCTGAACCTGTTTGCAATGATGCTACTGCTTTTTTAGCCATAATTCAATAGTATTATTTAATTTCTTTATGAATAGTTACTTTTTTCAATATAGGATTATATTTCTTTAGTTCCATTCTTCCAGGTGTGTTCTTCTTATTTTTTGTTGTAATATATCTTGATGTTCCTGGAACACCTGACTGTTTATGTTCAGTACATTCTAATATTACTTGTATCCTATTTCCTTTTTTTGCCATTTCTTATCCCTCTTATGTGTTAAATGTTTTTAAAAATCCATCTCTTTTAGCGTCTTCAAGGGCAACTTTTAAGCCTTTTTTATTTATTGTACGCATACCATTAGCTGACACTTTTAAAGTAATCCAACGGTCTTCTTCTTCGAAATAGAATCTACGTGTAGCTAGGTTAGGATAAAATTTTCTTTTTACATGTTTCTTCGAATGAGAAACATGATTTCCTACCATTACTTTTTTTCCAGTTATTTGACAAATTCTTGACATCGTTATATAATTTTTTTTTACTTTTTTCTCAAACAGGTTGCAAAATACGTGATTATTATTTAATAATTCAAATTATTGAACAATTATTTTACAATATTGTTTGTTTTTTTTTGTTTTTTGTCTTTTTCAATGATTAAGACAGATAAAAATGAGTTTTATTCTAATAATTTCCCATTTTGAAATACTATGATATATTTGTTTTTATTTAATAATTCAAAATAGTTTTTTTAGAGCGAACAAAAATAGTATTTTTATTGGAGATAATTGCAATTTTCAAAATAAATAAATCTTTCTTTATAATTACTTTAATTAAAGTATCGTAAGTATTACAATATAAGTATGTAATGCATATTTATTTATGTATAATATAATTTAGTAATATCATATTAGAAAAAATGAGCATTAAGTATTAATTATGATTTCTCGAAGCATATTTAACGCTTTAAGCGATGTTTTTTGAATATTTACTTCTCGATTGTTTTTGAATAAAAATTTTTTTGATATTGTTTTTTCTCTATTTGAAACAGCAATCCATATTGTACCAACAGGTTTTTCAGGTGTACCTCCACCCGGCCCTGCTATTCCGGATGTTGCAATTGAATAATCGGTGTCAAATTGCTTTCTTGCTCCTATGGCCATTTCTTCCACTACAACTTTACTTACGGCGCCGTATTGATTTATATTACAGTTTTTTACGCTTAATATCTTTTGCTTAATAATATTTGAGTAGGCTACAATTCCTCCTGCAAAATAATTAGAACATCCCGGTACAGATGTAATTAAACCAGCAATATTCCCTCCGCTACAACTCTCGGCAACACTTAGTGTTTTATTTCTTTTGCTTAATAAGTCTCCAATTTGTTTTTCAATAAACTCGTTATTAGTACTAATAATATTTTTGGGAATCAGGGCAGATATTTTTTTTACTTCCGAGTTTATGATCGATATTATTTTATTCTCGTCTTTGCCTCTTGCACTTAAGCGTAATTTTACCATTCCCGGTGAAGGAAGATAAGCTAAAGAGATATCGGCATGTAAATTATTCTCCCACTGTTTTATTTTTTCTGCAAGTTCCGATTCCGGAATTCCTTGAGTAATAATATTTCTATGTACAATATAATTACCTGTAAACAGTTTTTTTAACTTAGGAATTACTTCGTTTACTATTATATCTTTCATCTCAAAAGGCACACCTGGTAATGAGATATAAATTTTATTGTTTTCTTCGAACCACATTCCCGGAGCTGTGCCTAAATTGTTTTTTAATATTTTGCACGATTCAGGTACTTCGGCTTGTTTAATGTTATTGTCGTTAATATTTACATTCTTAGCACTTAAAATAGCTTTAATATGACTTAAAACATTATGGTTCAAAATCAATTTTGTTTTAAAATAATCTGCAAGACTTTGTTTTGTAATATCATCGTTTGTAGGGCCTAAACCTCCTGTAATAATTACAATTTTAGTGTTTGAGTCAATATTGCTGATTGATTGAAATATTGCATCTCTGGTATCGCTTATCGATGTAATTTTTGTAACATCAATACCAATATTATTTAATTGATTTCCAATAAAAGCCGAATTGCTATCAACAGTTTGACCAATTAATATTTCATCGCCAATTGTAATTATCTCTGCTTTCATGTTTTAAATTTTTTATTGTTGATTTTTAGCTTTGTACAACGATTTTTTTTGTTGGAAAACGAATATTTAATTGTTAGTTATTTTGTCTAACGCTTCTATTCTCTTTAATAATGGTGGATGCGAATAATTAAAAAACACATATAAAGGATGTGGTGTAAGGTTAGATAAATTATTTACCGATAGTTTTTTTAATGCATCTATTAATGAATTAGGATCTAAGTATTCTCCTGCAAATTTATCGGCTTCGTATTCATTTTTACGTGAAAAAATATTCATTCCTAATCCTAAAATAGTCGAAATAGGACTATATAGTAATCCAAAGGCAACCAGACCTAAATGAAAACCTGTTTGTTCGGCACTCAAGGCTTCTGACAATGCAGGATTGCCAACAAGTAACGATAAAATATATAATGTTATTCCTGTTTGAAGAATAGATAAAATTATTGATACTAAAGTGTGTTTCTTTTTGTAGTGACCAATCTCGTGAGCTAGTACTGCTGTTATCTCGTTATGTGTAAGTTTATCGAGAAGAGTATCGAAAAGAATAATTTTTTTCTTTTTTCCTAAACCACTAAAATATGCATTTGCCTTAGTGCTTCTTTTCGAACCATCGATAATAAAAATATTATCGAGTGTATAATCTGTTTTTTTGCAGAAATTAAATATCGATTTCTTTAACTCTCCATCTTCAAGAGGTTTTAATTTATTAAATAATGGTACAATAAGACTAGTATAAAACATTGTCATAAAAATCATGAATACACTAATCAGTAACCAAGTATAAATCCAAAACATATCGGCAGTTAATTGATAAAACCATACTATTAACGATAAAATTCCACCACCAATAATAGCAGCTATTACCCAGCCTTTTATTTTATCGAGAATAAAAGTTTTAGGTGTTGTTTTGTTAAAACCAAATTTGTCTTCGATAACAAAGGTTTGATAAATAGAGAATGGAATGTTTATTATATCGGAAGCAAACATTATAATTCCGAAAAACAAAAGCGAAATAACTATAGAATTATCGGAAATGCTTCTTGCAATATTATCGACAAAAGCAAAGCCCTTGAAATATAAGAATCCCAATATTAGTAGTAAATTAAACGTGCTTGTAAGAAAGCCAAATCGCTGATTTATTTTATTGTATTTCTGAGATTTTGCGTATTTTTCTTCGCTGTATATTCCTTTTAATTTTTCGGGCAACTTACTGTTTCGTCTTGTAGAATTTAAGTAATCGAGTATCTGCTCAATTACATAATCGAATAATAGAAAGGCAATTATTAAGTAAAATATAATTTGATGCATAAAAATAAATAGTTTAGTTTTAAAACTACAAAATTACAATTTACAATTTATTATTTGCTATTTTTTTATCACTATTGTCTAACTAAATAAAAAAATGCTATATTATTAATTAGTAAAAATTAGTTAGCGGATAACTTTATTAAAAACCATGTAATTAGGGCTTTATTTTTCTCAGATATTAAAACTTTGAGCTATTTGCTGACTTTATGCACAAATACTAATTATTGAGTAAGAAGTATCAAAACTTATTAAAATATGGACATAGACTCAACAATTAAAATCAAACATTTATCATTAATAATTATATTAATATAAATGAATGTCCTTATATTTACCCAACTATAGGAGTTATATTTTGAAAATCAATTTGTTTGCTCCGAACCCTAAAGGGAGCAAATTGATTTTCTTCACTCCCTTTAGGGATGGGGAAAATGAAGAAAATCAATTTCTGAATTAGGTAAGTACACCAGATAATTATATTAATTATATTTGTAATATAAAAATTAATAATCTAAAATATTAAATATGAAAAATACAGGTATTATATTATCATTAATTGTGCTATTGTTTACACAATGTACAAACCAGAATGATAAAAAAGCAAATGAGATAAAAAATATTAATGGAAATGTTATTATTGAAGTGCAAAATGCTCTGGTAGAGAAATATGGAGCAGAAAACGAAATGCTTATTAAAAAAGGGGTTGCTCATACAGCTTCATTATGGAGAGAATCTGATGGAGATGTTAAAAGTTTCGAAGAGTTTTGTATAAGTAATTACATTTCAGATGCTGATGAGAAGGATTTAGTATTTTTAAAAACATCTAAGAATTTAGAATCTCTTTGGGGACATAATAATAAAATAACTCTCGATTTGCAGGAAAATGTACATCTGGATAATGGTCCCTTACATAGTATCGATGGTATATTTGCATCTTATAGTCCTAATGCTCATTTCTCAGAAGATTTTTACAATAATAAAATAGCCTTTATTATATCTTTAAACTTTCCTGTTTATTCTTTAGAAGAAAAAACTAAATTAGGAGAAGAATGGACATCAAAAGAATGGGCATATGCGCGTTTAGGCGATGTATTTACTTCTAGAGTGCCGGCTGAACTAAAACAAGCTGTTAGTAATGCAGAAACAAATGCCAGTATGTATATTGCCAATTATAATATTTATATGGGGCATATATTGAATAAAGATGGGAAAAAGATTTTTCCTGAAGATATGGTGCTCCTATCCCATTGGAATTTACGCGATGAGATAAAAGCAAATTATGCAAATAAAGAAAATGGTATAGAAAAACAAGAAATGATATATACTGTTATGAAACGCATAATTGATCAATCAATACCTGAGAAAATAATAAATTCAGGCGAGTATGAATGGAATCCTATTGACAATAAAATATATAGCAATAATGATGAAGTAGAATTTGTGCCCGAACCTAATACTCGATATTTACAGATGCTTAATAATTTTAATGTTCTTAAGGCAGAAGATTCATATTTTCCGGTTCTCAATACATTTATAAAGCGAAAATTTTCGGGAGAAATGGAAATTCCACAATCTGAGGTTGAAGAATTGTTTAATGAATTTTTATTATCGCCTCAGGTTAAAAAAGTTGGAGAATTAATAAGTACGCGTTTAGGAAGAGACTTAAAACCTTTCGATATTTGGTATGATGGATTTAAAGCACGTAGTTCTATCTCTGAAGAAAAATTAAACTTAATAACTGAAACAAAATATCCTAATGCAATAGCATTAAACGATAATCTCGATGAATTATTAATGAAACTTGATTGGAGTAAAGAAAGAGCTGATTTTATTGCCTCGAAAATCTCTGTTGATCCTGCACGTGGTTCGGGTCATGCATGGGGAGCACAAATGAAATCTGAAAAAGCTCATCTGAGAACAAGAATTCCTGAAAAAGGAATGAATTATAAAGGATATAATATTGCAATTCATGAATTCGGACATAATGTCGAGCAAACAATATCTTTACACGATGTAGATTATTATATCTTGAATGGTGTTCCTAATACTGCATTTACCGAAGCGTTGGCATTTATCTTCCAAAAAAGAGATTTACAGTTGTTAGGTATCGAAGATAAAAATCCTGATAAAGAATATCTTCAAACATTAGATGATTTTTGGTCGGTTTACGAAATTATGGGTGTATCGATGCTCGATATGAAAGTTTGGAAATGGTTATATGCAAATCCTGATGCTACCAAAGCTGAGTTAAAAGAAGCTGTTATGCGCATTTCTAAAGAAATATGGAATAAGTATTATGCCGAAGTATTTGGAAGTAAAGACGAGCCTATTTTGGCTATTTATTCGCATATGATAAGTTACCCTTTATACTTATCGGCATATCCTATTGGTCATTTAATTGATTTTCAGGTTGACCGGTATTTAAGCGGAAAAGTATTTGCAAACGAAGTTGAAAGAATATGGAGTCAAGGTAAATTAACTCCGCAAGTATGGATGAGAAAAGCTGTTGGAGTTGAACTTTCGAATAAACCTATTCTCGAAGCAACAGACGAAGCTTTAGAACATATTAGCCTAAGTTCGATGTAAAATTTGACACACAGAAAGCTTACATCGAACTAAGATTATTAAATAAGAAATTATTATATTTAAAAACCCGCATAGAATTTAATATGCGGGTTTTTTATTTGTCAATAAATAAATCGTTTACGAGAAGAATATTTTTTTTTATTGTTGTACAGTATTCGCTAGTGCCATTATTTTCTATAATTTGCTTTTTATCAGTTCAACAAAATTATTTATTTCTTCTTCGGTAGTATCGAAAGATGTCATCCAACGAACTTCAGATTTTGTTTCGTCCCAATCGTAGAAAAAGAATTCTTCTTTTAACTCCGGAATAATTTCTTTAGGTATAATTACAAATATTCCGTTTGCGTCAACTTTCTGAGTAATTTTTATTTGAGAAATAGTTTTGATTTTTGAAGCTAATAATTTTGCCATTATATTTGCATGTTTGGCATTTTCGTACCATATGTCTTTAGAAAGATATCTATCGAATTGAGCCGAGATAAATCGCATTTTCGATGCTAACTGCATACCTTGTTTTCTAATGTATTTAAAATTTTCGCCTAAGCTTTTATCAAGAAAGATAATTGCTTCTCCATACATCATTCCATTTTTTGTACCTCCAAACGAAAGAATATCAACGCCTGCATCTGTTGTGAATTCTCTAAATTCTTGATTTAAACTAACAGCGGCGTTAGCTATTCTTGCTCCATCCATATGTAAATACATATTGTTTTTATGAGCATAATCGGCAATTTCTTTTATTTCTTTTGCAGTATAAACTGTACCTAGTTCGCTTACTTGAGTTATAGAAATTATTTTTGGTTGAGAGTGATGTTCGAAGTTGATACCTTTCATTTGTGTTTTAATAAAATCTACAGTAAGTTTCCCATTGGGAGTTTCGACAGTTAGTAATTTAAAACCGTTAAATTTCTCGGGTGCACCACATTCGTCTTCGTTAATATGAGCTGTTTCGGCACAAATAACCGAATTCCACGAACGTGTGGCTGCATTTAATCCTAATACATTTGCTGCGGTACCAATAAATACAAAGTAAACATCAATATCGTTGCCAAAATGTTCTTTAAATTTTGCTATTGCTTTTTCGGTATAAATATCATCGCCGTAAGCAACTGTGTGTCCTATATTTGCATTATTAATTGCCTTCATTATTTCGGGATGTATTCCCGAATTGTTATCGCTTGCAAAACCACGTTTATTCATAATATATTTTGTTTTTGTATTTAGATACAAATGTATAATTTTTTAGATAATTAATATTTATTTGTACAATTACTAAAAATGCTAATATTTATATTTAATTTGTATGTTCAAAAAAAATAAAAACATGAATAAAACAATAAGCTTTTATAGAAAATTTTACGATTTTATTCTTTCTAGAAGATATAATATGATTCTTAAAAATTATGAGGTATTAAAGACTGGTTCTCCTAAATTAATACTTCCAAACCATCAATCGCATATGGATCCTCAAATAATTGCGGTTAAAGTATATAAATACGTAGAATTTTCGCCTGTGTCTTCAGAACGACTTTTTTCTACCCCAATTATTGGTTATTTTTTAAAAAAACTGGGAGCAGTAAAAGTAAGCGATTTTCGTGCCGGAAATAAAGATCTTAATGTGTTAAATCATATAACCGAAAAAGTAAATGAAGCTCTAAGTAATGGGAAAAATATAATTATATTTCCATCGGGGAAGCTTACAAATAGTGGTTTAGAAAAAATTCAGAATAAACAAAGTGCGTATTCTGTAGTTTCAACAATGCCCGATAATGTTGAGGTTATTGGAGTGAGATTTCGAGGATTATGGGGAAGCATGTGGTCGAAAGCATGGGATGGTACTCGTCCCGAATTCTTGAAAACATTCTTAAAAGGATTTTTTTACTTTTTTGCTAATTTTATTTTTTTTATTCCGAAAAGAAAAGTAACAATTGAGTTCGAAAATATTACTGTTGAAGCTAAACAGCATGTCCGAAAAGGAAGAAAAGAATTTAATACTTTTCTCGATAATTTCTATAATAAATATGGAGAAGAAAAACCTATTTATATTAAACATTTCTTTTATGCTCCTAAGCTGAAAAAGACTTTGCCCGATAAAATTTCTAATCTGTAAATTAGTTGATAGAACAACTATATTTGTTAAGCTTTTTATTAAAAAATATTAATGAAAAAACAATTGTATATATTAATCCAAAAGTTACCAGTAGGATTAATCGAAAAGTTACCAGTTTGAGACACAAAAATACAATTATTTATCATGTCAATTGTTAGTTTTTGTTCAAACTCAGGTTTGATTTTTAAAAATCCCGCTAGCCCCGACATGTTGTCGGTGCTTATTAACGGCAAATGTTCTGTGCTAAATACTTGTTGTTATTTTGATTTATGTATGATAAATATAAGATAAGGATAAAGCATACTTTATAACAGTAATAACGGTTGGTTGGGTAGATGTATTTACTCGCCCAAATCATAAAAAGCTTATAATTAATTC
>Ga0190305_1000053_pt1 | contig 33859 bp, 40 predicted proteins | sample 48700723_MG_FD_161678 | JGI IMG/M metagenome (GOLD analysis project Ga0190305, IMG submission 161678) | Hydrothermal vent sediment bacterial communities from Southern Trench, Guaymas Basin, Mexico - 4870-07-2-3_MG | ecosystem: Environmental > Aquatic > Marine > Hydrothermal vents > Sediment ... | reverse complement strand
AAGGAAAAAATAGAGCTTAAAGATGTAGAAAGGAAGACTCTTAGAGTTTTTGAAGAAAAACTTAAAGAAAAGATGGATTCAGAAGAAATTCAAACTCTAATATTTGAAACAGCCAAAGAAAATGGAATAAAACCAGGAGATTTCTTCAGAGTTATATACAGAGTGATCTTGGGGGTAGATCAGGGGCCAAGAGCCGGGTCGCTGATAAAATTGATAGGAGTAAAAAAGGTAAAAGAGATAATTTCTGAGTATAGATAAATATTTAAACTTTTAAAAATAAAATATTCAGGTGATGCAAAGTGACAATATACTGTAAAAAATGTGGGGCGCCAAATGAGGATGATGCTATTTTCTGTGAAAACTGCGGTGCAAGGCTTGAAGAAGAACCTGAGAAATGGAAGTATCCAATAAAGGTAGAGATAAACCCAATGAAAGAAGAAGCTTCGAGAACTGAATTGTTTGTGAGGATAGTATATGGATTTATTTTAGTTATAATAGCAGGTATATGGGGATTGATAGCGGGTGTTACAGCAATCATTCACTGGTTTTACATTTTGATATTTGGAAAAAGAAAAGATGGATTGTGGAAATTTTATTTGGAGTATCTGAGATTTGTTTCTAAAGTTCAGGGATATATCTATATGATAACAGATGATAGACCGCCAATAACAGGTGAGGATGTGGAACATTCAATAAAATTTTCTGCTCTTTATGTAGAAGATGCTTCAAGACTTGAGCTTTTTATAAGGATAGTATATGGATTTATTCTGGCTATAATAGCTGATATATGGGGAAGTTTTGCTGAAATAGCGGCTGTTATTCAGTGGTTCTATATACTGATAATGGGAAGAAGACATGGTAGTCTCTGGCGTTTCATTGCCGGATACATGAGGTATTATTTCAGGTTAGAAGGGTATATATCTCTACTGACAGATGAGAGGCCTCCAATATCTGGCGAAGAACTTTAAGTTCCGATTCATTTCAAAATTCCCTTTATATTTTTTTCATATGGAGGGTATACAATCCCCTTTTCAGTTATTATTCCAGAAATGTATCTGGCAGGAGTTATATCAAAGGCAGGGTTTAATGCAGGAACATCAGCTGCTACTTTTTTTCCATAGAGATACAAAACTTCTTTTTCATCTCTGTATTCTATTTTTATGTCTTTTCCTGTGTTTGAGCATGGATCAAACGTGGATAAAGGGGCTGCTATATAAAATGGAATATTATTCTCTTTTGCCAGAACTGATAGAGTATAAGTTCCTATTTTGTTCGCAGTGTCTCCATTCATTGCTATTCTATCAGCTCCTGTGATAACGATATCTATCTTTTGTTTTTGCATCAAAAAGCCAGCAGTTGAGTCTGTTATCAGTGTACATGGTATGTTCTCCTCTTTAAGTTCCCATGCTGTGAGTCTCGATCCCTGACATAGAGGCCTTGTTTCATCCGCAAATACCATTATATCTTTTTTTTCCTCAAAAGCTGCCCTTATAATTCCCAGGGCAGTTCCATATCCTCCCGTGGCAAGTGCTCCTGCATTGCAGTGAGTCAGAATTCTGAATCCATCCCTGATCAATATACTTCCATTCTTTCCTATTTCCCTATTTTTCTGTATATCCTCCTCATGTATGTTTTTTGCAATTTGAATCATTTTCTCTATGGATTTAAAAGAATTCACTGAATTTAAAACTTTTTCAACTCCCCAGGATAGATTCACAGCTGTGGGTCTTGCGTTCTTTATCTTTTCCACATTTTCTATAAATTCTTTCTCTGTTTTTGACTCTAAAGCTGCTATAACTACACCATATGCTCCTGTTATACCAAGTGCAGGAGCACCTCTTATTCTCAAAGATTTTATCGCTTCTATCAATGTTTTCGTATCCCTGCATTCTATATACTTTTTTTCATGTGGTAAAAGAGTCTGATCCAGAATTTTAAGATGATCTTCACAGAATTTTATATGTTCTATCACTCAATCACCACTTTCTGCCCGTTTCTTCTTATAAAAATGTCTTTTTCTATTCTGTATCCTTCTTCTTCTCCTAATTCTGCCCATGATGCCAACATGGTATATTCTCCATGAGTGGGGATTATATTTTCGGGATTCACTATTCTTAAAAGCTCTCTGAGGTCTTCCTTGGATGCATGTCCCGATACATGAACATCCTTTATGATCCTTACCTCTCTCATTTTTAATTTTGACTCGAGTTTGTATCTATTTGCAATATTTATAGGATGGGGGATTGTGGAAGTGGAAAATAGTACGGTGTCTCCTTTATCCAGAAGCAGAGGTGTCTCTTTATTGGCAATTCTGGAAAGCACTGCATCTATCTCTCCCTGCGATCCTGTGGTGATCACAAGATATTTCTCTTTTTCTTTATTTATTTCTTTTAGTTTTTTTTCTATGGAGCTCCTTCTCTTTATCATTTTAGCTTTTTCTTTAACGATACCAAGTCTCAGGGCAGTTCCATAGTATTTACATAGAGATCTTCCAAGCAAAATTGGTATTCTGTCCATCTTCTCAGCAGTATCGATAAGGGTCTTTATTCTTGCGATATGGGAGGCGAATGTTGTTGTTACTATCCCCTTTTTTTCATCGTAACTGTCCAGAAGAAAATCCTGGAGCATTGTGACAGCTACCTTTTCTGACGGTGTTTTTGTTTCCTCAGGCGCTCTTGTAGAATCGGTGATCATGATTTTTGGATTTAATTCTTTCAATTTTTTAAAATCTGGCTTTTTACCTATGGTTGGGTGCATATCAAGCTTGAAGTCTCCAGTATACAGGATAGTTCCTTCTTTCGAGTGTAAAGCTACAAATTTTGTTTCTGGAATCGAATGTGTAGAGTTTATAAACTCTATTTCATAATTCCCTATTTCTATATTCTTATTTGTTGCAATAAGTTGATTTTTGCACTCTGAGAAAGGTTCTTCTTTTATTAAAGAGGAGATAAGGCTTATTGTGTATTTTGTCCCGATGATGGGGCATCTATAGTTAAATGCCATCTTTGGAATCGCTCCAATATGGTCTAAATGTCCATGAGAAAGGATTATGGCTTTAACATTCTTTTTATCCAGAATAGAGTCATCTGGAATTGCACCGATTTTTCTCAGTTTTTTTGGAGGGAGATCCTGCAGATTTGTATCTTCATGAATCATTACTCTATCAAGTTTTATGCCCATGTCAAAGATGAAAATATCATTATTTATCTCAACAGCAGTCATATTTTTTCCTATTTCTTCATATCCGCCAATTGTATAGATCTTCATAGGATCATCTCTTTGAAAATTCGTTTATTATATCTGAATACCCTCTTATTTCCAGAATTTCTCTCATCTTCCCTTTTATTATTACTGTGGTTCTTTTCAAATCTTCTATATTTTCACATCCAAGGAGAAACATTGTCTTTTTTAGACTTAAAAGGATATTTCTTATTTGTTTTTCCAGCTTTTCATAATCCTCTGCCACTTTTAGAACGGGAAGTGCTATTCCACAGCAGTCAGCTCCTATGGCTATGGATTTTGCAATGTCAATACCTGATCTTATCCCTCCTGTTGCTATGAGGAGATCTGTGTATGATCTCGTTTCTATAATGCTCTGTACAGTTGGGATTCCCCAGTCCCAGAAGAGTCTTGCTATCTCCTTCTGCGAATCCTTTATCCTGTAATACTCAACGGCACTGAAGGATGTTCCTCCCAGTCCTCCTATATCTATTCCATCGAGAAAACTCAGCTTCTCAGCAGTTTCTCTTGAGATTCCGGCTCCTGTTTCCTTTGCAATTATCGGAAAATCCACGCTCTTTTTAAGCTTCTTTAAAGCTTTTAAGCCACCTTTGAACTTCGTGTCGCCTTCAGGCTGAACTATTTCCTGAAGAGCATTTAAATGTACAGCCAGTGCATCAGCGTCTATTGTTTTTACGGCTTTCTCAGCCTCTTTCTCTGTGTAACCAAGTATGAACTGAGGAAGTCCAAGATTGGCAAGAAGAAGTATATCCCCTGCATACCCTCTTACCTCATACGTGTATTCAAGGGAAGAATCCTCTATCATGGCTCTCTGACTTCCAACACCCATACCGATATTGAATTTATCGCACACTCTGGCGATATTTTCATTTATCTTTTTGGCTCTCTCTGTTCCTCCTGTGATTGCAGAGATTATAAGAGGATAATCGAGTTTTTTGCCCAGTATCTCTATTCCTGTTTCTATCTCCCTGAAGTTTACCTCGGGAAGGGAGTGGTGAATAAACTCAACATCTTCAAACCCCGCCGTTCTGTAACTCTGTACATTCTCTTTCAGAGAGTAGTTTATATGATCATCCTTTCTTTTCTTTGTTATTTTAACATCTTTCATACTCATACCTCAAAGTTCCAGAATTTATCACCCACATAATGCATTGTTTTTATTACCTTACCTTCTTTCTTTTCAGAGATCTCCTCACTGCTTCTCAGGGAGATCCCGATAGATAAAATCTTTCCATTTTTTTCGTCACCAACAAAAACAAATTCATTTCTTTCGAATTCTCCTGTCTCCACAATCCCTGGTGCCATAACATCCGCTCCATTTGCAATGTACGGAACAGCACCCATATCAACTATCACATAGTTCTTAAAATCTCTTACGTTTTTTTCTTTAACTGTTTTCAGAGAAGGGATTGTTATTTTATCTATAATCAAAAAGGCAGGTGATTTATTAACAAGTATTACCTTCCACCCATTAGATAATTCACATTTTTCATATTCTCCATCCAAAACAAAACTTTCATCAAGTCTTTCCTTTATCTCATGTTTCAGCCTTTTAACTTCACTTTTTTTCAGTGAATGTCTTTTCTTTATCTTCCACTCCATGTGATACTCCTCTTATAAAAGATGATTTTCCGATAACTTTAAATATCCTTTGGTGCAAAAAGAAGAAAAGGTGTTCAAATGGCAGAGAAACCACTCGATATCATACATAAATCAATAGAAGAAGCAGTGCTGATAGAGTTAAAAGGCGGTAGAGAATTCAGAGGAACTCTGAAAGGATACGATGTTCATATGAACCTTGTTCTCAAAGATGCGGAAGAACTTGTGAATGGTGAAGTAGTGAGAAACTTTGGTTACGTAGTTATCAGAGGAGACAATGTGGTTCTTATCTCCCCAAGCATAAGGTGAGTTTATGGGAAAAGGTACACCGTCATTCGGAAAAAGAAACAAAAAAACTCATATAACATGTAGAAGATGCGGAAAACATTCTTATAATGTTACGAAGAAGTACTGTGTATCCTGTGGATATGGAAGATCATCAAAGATGAGAAGCTATGCATGGTCAAGATGAAGCTGATAGTGGTATCCAGAAAAGACACAGCATCTTTAAACATCTTTTTGAAGTTACTTGATTATGGGTATAAAGAGATTTCTGAGAGTTACTATAGAAAAGATGATGCAATAATTTATGTCATTGAAGAGGATTCTATCTATGCTGATTACGTTGAAAAAAGAGCTGAGAGAGATCTTGATCTTGAGTTTGACTCAATAATATTTGCTTCAAGGCACTCATCCGAAAAAAAGATACCGACATTAACAGCGCACACACCGGGAAACTTTGGCAAAGCAGAGTATGGAGGCAGAGATGGAGAGCTGTGTTTTTCAATCCCTGAAGCAAATAAAAAAGCCATACAGATAATGAGTGAGCTTGCCCCTGAGAATTATGCTGTTTCTATGGAAGCAACACATCATGGACCCATAACGAGTTTACCCTCTGTGTTTGTGGAGATAGGTAGTTGTGAAGAGAACTGGAGAGATGATAAAGCTGGGGAGATTGTAGCTAAGGCCATTCAATCTATCCTGGATCTGAAACCCAGAAAAAAAGCTGTTGGGGTTGGAGGGGGACATTACTGTCCAAAGTTTACAGAGATAGCATTGAAAACTGATATGGCCATAGGCCATGTCCTACCCAAATACGCAGAGATCTCAGAGGAAAACATAAAAAAAGCCATAGAAAGAAACTCAGGGACAGATCTTGTGATCATGGACTGGAAAGGAACACCTAAGAGATCGGAGATCAAAAAGATTGTAGAAGATATGGGCTACGAAGTTGTGAAAGCCAAGGATCTACTTTCTACTGTGTACTAGTAGATATACGGAGATTATGAGCCCAGAGACTCCAATAACAATATATGGAAAAAAATTTCTGTTACCCCTTTTATGCCACATACCCTTCCTTTCCTTTTTAGCCTCTTTCTCCAGTTCTATAAACTCTTCCCTGTATTTAAACTCGAACTCAGGTGTGGATCTTGCGTATCCCTCTTTTATCATCGTTCTGTTGATCATCTCATGATCCAGATAAACATAAGCTAACAGTCTTCCATAACAGTCCCTTTTTTCCCGATCATACTTTAGTGAGACATCTTTATTGAGGATTCTATCCTCGAGATACAGTTTTGCCTTTACTCCCCACTCATAGAGATAGTCCTCATCCAGACCAAACTTCTCTTTATCTGTGAGTTTATAGTATTCAGGGGCATCTATCCCTATCAGTCTCACTTTTTCCCCATTTTCAAGTAAGATTGTGTCACCGTCTATCACCCTTTCCACTCTCTCACAGAGTACCTGGGGAACTAAAAGAAGCCATATTACCACAACCCACTTCATTCTCATGATTTTCATATATGGGATGAGTTTATAAATGTTATGTTATCACATCAAAATAGAGAATAACTATTTAGAATTATTGTTTTTTACAACCTTTGCTTCCCGTACTTTATTTGCACACTTCTCCAGAAGCTTGGCTATTTTTTCTCTCTCAGATTTTTTATATGTGGAGGCTATTTCAATATGTGAATCAAGAATATTCTCAAGAATGGTGTAATGCTCCTCAGGGGTTCTTATATTTTCCAGAAGCTGTCTTGTTTTCAATAATAAAACATGTTGAGCATATGAGAACTCAGTTGATACATAATAAACCTTTGCCATACCGACGTTTTTATAGTCTACAAGACCCGTTGCTCTCATCACCTCTAAGTACTTTACAGCGGTCATTCTGTTAATATTCAGCTTCCTTGATAGCTCTGAGGCAGTAGCACCTACTCTCATTTTCTTCAAATACTCAAGTATCTGCTCCTCTAAACTCTCTTTCATATCTAATCACCATTGTACTATAATATTGTCCTCTTCATTTATATAGTTTTTCCATAGTATTTAAGTTTTACTGTTGTGTAGAACTACCGAAAGATTTAAATACTATTGCTCATCAATGTTATATCATGAAAGAGAAAATAAAGATTATCAACAATACCGAAAAACATTCAGTGTTGATAGATATACTGAGTATCATATTACTGGTATTCATGGTAATCTTAGGAGTTAGGGACTGAAACACGGACTCTCATATTCCTCCTTCACTAAAAAGCCCTAACTCTCTCTTTTTTCAGATTCTTCGAGCATCAGTTTAACGCCTTGAACAACTTCAAACTTTCCCTTTTCGTTGGCCATCAGTCCCATACCCACGAGTTCCTTCAGGCTTTCATATATCATTGTGGGAGATAACTTTGTTTCCTTGGCTATCTCTATGTAACTCACAGGTCCGCCATTGAACTTCTTTATTATGAGAGTTACCAGATCCCTGAGATCCTGGGGAACTTTGAGTATATACTCCTCAACAGAAGAAGGAGTCGTCATCAGTTCACTTATATATCTATCATCTATTATCTCTATCAATTCGTCTTTCACGGCTGCGGAGAGAACTGTATGGAGCATTCTCAGAAGTAGTCTTGGATTCCCCTTTATCATTTTATTAACATACTTTATTCCTGATTCATCAAATGGATATACAGGATTCAGATTTTTTTCGGGGTCTATTCTCTCTGCTGCAACTCGCTTTTCCACGAGTTCTACTGCCTTCTCATCTGTTAGAGGTTCCACCTCTAAGATGCGGTGAAGTCTCATTACAAATGCTGGATTTGCTTTCTTTATCTGTTCAGCACCTTCCTTCGTGGTAGCCATTACAAATAAAGAGGAATCAGGCATATCGCTTATAAACTGCCTCAAAACTTCAAAAAATGATATGAGATCTTCTTCAGGAGCAGTGATAAGGTTTTCAAGCTCATCAAGGATCAAGCATGAAACCTCAAACTCAGACATGTATTTTTTGAGTTTGTTTCCTATATCCGTGGATTTGAACTTTCCCTTTTCTAAAAGCCATATATCATCGAACTCCAGTTCTTTTCCCAATGCCCTATCAAATTTATCCTTTATTTTCTGAAATCTACCTTTTTTATCTTCCTTCATGTAGTAAAATACAGAGAATATATCCTTTATTATTTTGATAATGTCATTGGTATCTATCTTGATATATATAGAGAATCCTGCCTTTTCCATCAATCTGTGGATGCCTTTCAGTCTCTGAGTTTTACCTGAGCCAAGATCTCCCACTAAAGCAAAAGCTACTGAGGATTTTTTGTTTATGACCTCAGATAGAAGCTCTTTTATCTTCGAATCAATATCCTGAAATACGTGAATATCGTCTATGTTCTTTATCCCCTCACTTGAGAGCTTTGAAAATGGATTTGCTCTGAGGTTAAACCTATCATAATTCAGTTTTTCGTCTATTCTATACAGAGGCTTCACCTTTCAAAGTACAGTTAATTTTTAATATGTTACCGATAAATATAAATGTTACTGTACAGGAGGAAAACCATGAAAAAGAAGAGCATGAGAGTACTGGTACTGTTTACAGTTGGAATCACTGTGCTGATACTCCTTTTCAGATATGTGGGGGGAGAGGAAACAATAAATTTACTGAAAAATGTTAAGTTTTCGTATTTGGTTACAGCGTTCTTTATTGAGATGATTCTCTTTGTTCTCTGGGGATACAGGTGGAAAATACTTCTTGAAGCAGCAAAAGAGAAAATATCTATTAAGAATCTCTATCTATCCCTTTTTATAGGCATACTGTTTAACAATGTTACCCCCTCCTCAAAAAGTGGAGGCGAACCTGTAAGAGCATATATTCTGGCAAAAATGGAGGATATAACTTCAGAGAGGGCCTTTGCCACCATAACGACAGATAGAATGTTTGATAGTTTTCCCTATGTATTTTTATCTCTATTATCCATCATTTATTTATTCTTTTTCAAGCATATTCCCCTATGGGTTGAGTATGTCCTGATAATAGCTCTTCTTTTTTCAGTTTTTTTGCTGGCAATAACGATCTATCTGTGTATAAACCCCAGAGCAACAAAAAGGCTTATCTTGGGTGCGATAAACTTTTTTGGAAGATTTTTCCCGAGGATAAAGAGATACCGGGAGAAAGCAGAAGAGATGATCATGATTTTTAATAAGACAATCTTGGAAATAGGAAGAAACAAAATAGCTCTGATAAAAGCCATGACAATATCTTTTTTTATGCTTTTCTGTTCTTTTTTCAGAGTGTACTTTGTATTTCTTTCTGTGGGTTACAGAGTGGATATGATAGTACCTGTGATAGTAACAATAATTGCAATACTGGTGAGTATTATACCACTTCTTCCTGGAGGTCTGGGAACGACGGAAGGAGTAATGCTTCTTATATTCTCGATCTTCGGTGTTTCAGCAGCGGTCTCAGCCTCTGTTACGATACTGGACAGATTTTTTTCGTACTGGCTTGGGATATTTATCGGCATCGCATGTTTTTTTTACTCAAGTAGGGTCACGAAGAAGAGTTCCAACAATCGAAACCTTTAAATACTCATCATTCTATGCTTCGATAGAAATAAAATACAGGAGGAATATGAATGAGATCGGCGTTGGTAACGGCTGTGATGGCATTTATTCTGTATCTAATTTTAACTGTTGGTACCGGCGATATTCTTTTCTGGAGCAGTGCAGAGATCGTTGCTGGTATTTTGCTTTCCATCGTTGCAGGAATATTTGGAAGAAAACTTTTATTTAAAAACGAGGATTATAGAATGCTGAATCCAAAAAGATGGATATATTTCATTGCTTATCTCTGTCCTTTCCTTGTTGCCATGGCCAGGGCAAATATAGACGTGGCTTACAGGGTGATCACAGGGAGGATAAATCCAGGAATTGTTAAGATATCACCGGGACTAAAAACTGATTTGGGGATAACTATGCTTGCAAACTCCATAACGCTCACTCCCGGAACACTGAGTGTTGAGATAAACGAGAAAACAAACGATCTTTACATACACTGGATCAATGTAAAGCACAAAGAACCAAATATAGAGGAAGTATGTAATGGATTTCCAAAATGGATAAGGAGGATTGCCGAATGATGGAAACTTTTTTTATAGTGGCTGTTTTTTTACTGATCTTTATGATATTTGGAGTAATTAGAATAATTCTTGGGCCCACAACACCTGACAGAGTTGTTGGACTTGATACAATAAATACGCTTGTTATTGCTGCAATGATAATACTCGGCGCTGCATACAATGAGGTTATATACATAGATGTTGCAATTGTCTATGCACTTCTTTCATTTGTGGGAACTCTGTATATAGCCAAGTATTTAGAAGGTGGTCTATGATGATAGATACGATAATCTATATTTTTCTGGGAATTGGTGTATTTTTCAATGGACTCGGATCCTTTGGATTGATAAGATTCCCTGATGTATATACCAGACTCCACGCTGCTACAAAATGCACAACATTCGGCTCCATATTTACCTCTCTTGGCGTCATAACATATGGAGTGTATCACTGGCATGTAGACTCTGCTTCTTATGGAGTTTTAGCTATTCATGCTTTTATTGCACTCCTTGCTCTCGTGATCACCAATCCAACGGGTGCACATGCAATTGCAAGGGCTGCACACAGGAGTGGAGTCTATCCGAAGAGGGCTGTAGTTGACAAACTTCGGGAAGGTGATCTCAGTGATTGAGGAGATAATTCAGATACTGATTTTGCTGATAATAATTGCCACTGCAATAATGGCTGTGAGTTTCAAGGATCTCTTAGCTGCTGTCATTTCCTTAGCAGCTACCAGTCTTCTGTTATCCCTGGAGTTCTATATACTCCAGGCTCCTGATGTTGCAATTGCAGAAGCAGGAATTGGTGCAGCATTAACTACTGCTATATTTATCCTTGCTATTAAGGGTACTGTAAGGAGGGAAGAGTTATGAGAAAATACGTATTACTGGCAGCTTTACTGATAGTTTCAGGTTTTATGCTGCTTTCAGCTGTTGATATGCATCCCTTTGGATCTCCTGAGAAGGAGGATATGGACAAATACTTCATAGACAATGCACAGGAGGAGGTATCTGCAAATAATGTTGTTACCTCAATAGTATTTGATTACAGGGGATTTGATACGCTTGGAGAGGCCACTGTCCTGTTCACGGCAGTAGTTGGAGTTTCTCTCATTTTCAGGAGGCTGATAAAATGATGTCAAAGATAGTCAGAACTATAACAAACATACTGTACAGTTCTATCCTGATCTTTGGATTCTATATAATAATGCACGGGCATTTGACACCAGGAGGAGGATTTCAGGGTGGAGCTGTGGTAGCTTCCGGAATTGCGTTGGTTCTAATAGCTTATGGATATGATACTGTCAGAAACTGGTTCAAAAAGAGTAATCTCTCTTTCCTTGAAAGTATCGGTGCTCTTGCCTTTATTGGAATTGCATTTCTTGGGATAGGAACTACATTCTTTTACAACTTTTTAGCTAATTCCGGGGGACTCTTCGGAGATCCAACTGTTATAGGTATAAACCCAGGAAACCTTGATACATCCGGTGTTCTCCCATTGATGAACTGGGCTGTGGGATTGAAGGTGCTCGCAGGCTTAGGCAGTGTTGTACTTCTGATGGCTTATGGTATCAGGAAAGGTGATGAAGAATGATAGATAATCTACCCTTCATAGCCTGTGCGATCCTTGTGATCCTTGGACTCTATACGCTCACATTTAAAAGAAATCTGATAAAGATCGTGATAGGGCTTAATTTAGTGGAGTCGGGAGTAAATTTATTTCTAATAACACTGGGATATAAATCAAATGCTGTTGCACCCATCTACACAATGGCAGCGAAGGAGGAGATGGTTTTACCGACTCCTCAGGCATTGACACTGACGAGTATTGTCATAGGGTTAGCTACAACTGCTTTGATTCTTTCATTTACTATCCTGATCTATAAACATTATAAAACAATAGACGCTTCCAAAGTAAGGAGGTTGAGAGAATGATAAATGAGCATTTACCTGCACTTGTTATAGGACTCCCGCTGCTGGCAGCCTTTGCCACTCCCTTAGTGAGCAAAATAAACGATAAGCTCAGGAATATTTTTGTTATCGGTATCCTAGGGATCACACTTTACCTTGTGTATTCACTGCTCTGCAATGTTCTTAACGATGGCATCTTCGTTTACGTAATGGGTGCCAGATCCACAGGTCTGACGCTTCCTTCAGGATACAAAATGCCAGTAAGAATAATTCTCGAAGCTGATGCAATGTCTGTATTCATGGCGATAACCACAGCAGTGATATCCCTGATAGGTGCCATTTACTCATGGGCTTTCATGGATAAAGAGACAGGCAAAGACAAGTTTTACACTCTTCTGCTGATCCTCACAGCAGGAATGTTTGGCATGGAGTTAACAGGTGATATGTTCAACTTCTTTGTCTTCCTTGAGATCACATCGATAGCTGCGTGTGGTCTTGTCGGATTCAGAATCACAAGAGGAGAATCAAGTGAGGCAGCTTTCAAAACAATGGTACTTTATACCCTTGGAGCATTGTTTGTTCTCTTTGCCGTGGGGATTCTCTACGGAGAGTATGATGCTCTGAATATAGCCACATTGGCTTCAAGGATTCAGTATACAATGCTGGATAAGATCGCCTTGGGGCTTCTGCTGACAGGGTTAGCAATGAAGGCTGGAGCTGTACCGATGCACATGTGGGTTCCCGATGCATACGCCGAGGCTCCTGCACCTGTGAGTTTGGTGCTTGTTGTGAATACTCAGGCTGGTCTCTACGGACTTTTCAGAGTTCTCTTCAGCCTCTATGGAGCGAGTCTCTCCACGCAGACAGTAGGATGGATACTTATTATCCTTGGAGTTCTCTCCATGTTTGTCGGTGTAACGATGGCTTTAATCCAGGACAAACTCAAGAGGCTTATAGCATATGGAGCAGTCTCTCAGATAGGGTATATGCTTCTTGGAGTTGGAGTGGGGCTGGCAACACTCAATACACCAGCTCTTCAGGAGTATGGTATGAGAGCCATGGAGGGTAGTATCTTCCATGTGATAAATGATGCGATGTACAAAGGTTTGCTATTCCTTACAGCTGGTGCTGTGATCTACTGCACGGGAAAGAGGAATCTGAATGAGATCTCAGGTCTGGCACATGATATGAAGTTTACGTCAATATTCTTCATTATCGGAGCTGGAGCCATAGCAGGGCTTCCACCCTTCAACGGATTTGCTTCAAAGCTTATAATATATGAGTCAGTGTACAAATTCAATCCAATGCTCTCTGTGATAGCGATACTTGTCAGTATACTGACACTGGCTATATTTGTGAAGATCTTTCAGAGTGCATTCCTTGGTCCAAAACTACTGGATGTGAAGAAAGAGCCAAGATCAATGGTCCTCGCAATGCTTGTTCTGTCGATAATTGTAATCGCGTTCGGTCTTTTCCCGGACGTTGTTGTGGATAAAATAGTATCACCTGCAGTGAATGCCCTGATAAACAGGATGGATTACATAACTGCAGTTTTAGGAGGCTGATCATATGATAGGAGTACTTGAGACCGGAACAGGTGTATGGAGTGCTTTATACTGGATTTTGAGCTTTGCAGTGCTCTTTATTATAGTGTACTTTATATACTCACTTGGAGGGAAAACTGTAAAAGCTTCAGGAGATAAAGGAAAGCCTTTCCTTTCAGGTAACGAGATGGAGAAAGAGAAGATTCATGTGAAAGCAAGTAACATGTACTGGGGATTCACAGAGGCATTGAAATCTTACTACACTCCTCTGAAAGGGGGGCATACAGGGAATATAAATGATTATGTGGGTTGGTTTGTTCTGGCATTGGCTGTGATACTGATTCTAACAGGAGGGTTATAAATGATCTTAGTTTTAAAGTCTGTGATAGGAGCTTGTCTCGTGGCTTTCATAGGGATTGTCTTTGGACTTCTCTATAAGGGTATTGATAGAAAACTTCATGCACATATGCAGATGAGAGTCGGTCCTCCAGTAACACAGCCCTTCAAAGATGTAAGGAAGCTATTTTTGAAGGAAAATTTAGTGCCTGAAAATGCTGTGGACTGGGTATTTAATCTGATGCCTGTAATATCTCTCGTCTCAGTGATAAGTATACTACTCTATGTTCCCATGGGAGTTGATCCAATACTTTCTACAAAAGGAGATCTTATCCTTGTACTGTACCTTCTGATGCTTCCTGCTGTGTGCATGATACTCGGTGGATTTGCCTCTTCCTCTCCCTACGCCACTGTGGGTGCCCAGAGGGAGATGGTAATGATGATAAGCTATGAGTTCCCCCTTGCAGTAACGATAATTGCAATAGTCTGGAGATTGAGTAAGATCTACTCAGCATCAAATATATTTACCCTTCAGTTCATAGCTGCACATCCTCTATGGAATAATGTTGGTGTCTTTGGAGTGATAGGTCTGGCAATACTTCTTGCCGTTCTGTTGATAGTGACTCCCATAGAGCTTTCCAAGATCCCATTTGATGTGCCAGAGGCAGAGACAGAGATAGCAGGGGGATTGCTTGCAGAGTACTCAGGGAAGAATCTGGGAATGTTTTATATCTCAGACGCCGTCAAAACAGTTGTAATGGCTTCCATTGTAGTCGCACTTTTCTTCCCATACAATATATCGCAGTACTTCAGCTTCCCTCAGTATGTGGATTATGTAATAGACTTTGCTTTCTTCCTGTTCAAAGCTTTTGTTGTGATCTTCGTTTCAGTCACAGTCGTGAGAACATCATTTGCAAGATTGAAGATAGACCAGATAGCTCATATGCTCTGGGTGCCTGTGACCATCACTTCAATAATAGGGCTTTTGCTTCTGTATCTTGATACAGTATTTTAATTTTCTTTTTTATATTTCTATCAAAAACTTTTTAACTTTCATACTCAGAAAGTGATATATGAAAAAAATTGTTCTTCCCCTTGTGGTACTTCTGATACTGGGAACATGCTGTGTTTCTGAAAAGAAAGAGGAAAAAGGGAAGATTCTTATGATCATTGCTCCAAAAGATTTTAGAGATGAGGAATTATCTGTTCCTGAAGAGATTTTTGAGAAAAATGGATACAGAGTCTATATAGCATCCACAGAAAAAGAAGCTACAGGGATGCTGGGAAAGAGAGTTTCTGTGGATTATCTTCTTGAGGATGTGGATATCTCTGAGTACGATGCCTTGGTGATCGTTGGAGGCAGTGGAAGCAGATACTATCTATGGAACAACAGGAAGCTTATTGATATGGTAAAGAAAGCTTACAATGAGGACAGGGTGGTGGCTGCTATATGTTTGTCACCGGTAGTTCTGGCAAACTCAGGGATACTGAAGGGCAAGGAGGCAACTGTTTTTCCTGATCCTGAGGCAGTATCGATCCTCAAAAAATACGCCATATACAAAAATGAAAATGTTGTAGTCTCAGGGAGAATTGTAACGGCATCTTCTCCAAAATATGCAAAAAACTTTGCTGAAAGCATTCTGGAAAAGATCTCTGAATAAACTTTATCATTTTTTAACCAAAAATTTTTTAACACCTCAAAGGAGATATAATACCATGAGACCGATGTATTATGAAGAAAAACCAGAAGGTGATATAAGACCCTATACAGGGAGGGCACTGCACTGCAAGACATGGGATGCAGAGGCTGCTCTTAGAATGTTGATGAATAACTTATCTCCTGATGTAGCTTTGGAGCCTGAGGAACTGATAGTCTACGGGGGAAGTGGAAGAGCAGCAAGAAACTGGAGAGAGTACAACAGGATAGTAAGAGCACTTAAGAATTTAGAACATGATGAAACTCTCTGTGTACAGTCTGGAAAGCCAGTATATATTGCAAAAACGCATGAGGAAGCTCCAAGAGTTATCATTGCAAACTCCAATATAGTTCCGAAATGGGCAACACAGGAAAACTTCAATAAGTACGATGAGATGGGACTTACGATGTACGGGCAGATGACAGCTGGAAGCTGGATATACATAGGAACACAGGGTATTCAGCAGGGTACATATGAGACATACGCTGCAGCAGCTAAAAAATATGGATCGATGAAAGGAAAGCTTGTTCTTACAGCAGGAATGGGAAATATGAGTGGCGCACAGCCTCTTGCCGCAACAATGAATGAAGGTGTTATTATCGATGTGGAGGTAAGAGAGGAGAGAATCAGAAAGAGAGTGGAGCAGGGTTCATGTGACAGAATGACACACAGCATAGATGAAGCTATAAAATGGGCTTTGGAGGCAAAGGAAAAAGGTGTTCCACTTTCCATTGGGCTTGTGGGAAATGCTGCGGAGGTTCACCCTGAACTGGTGAGAAGAGGAGTAATTCCAGATTTTGTCACAGATCAGACACCTGCTCATGACATATATGAGTATATTCCAAAAGGAGATCTTGGGGAGGTACTGAAACTCAGAGAGGAAAATCCTGAGGAGTACAAAAGAAGAGCCTTGGAATCTGTGAGAGACCATGTTAATGCAATACTTGAGATGCAGAAAAGAGGAGCCATCGTTTTTGATTATGGAAACAATTTAAGAGAAAGAGCTGAAGAGGCAGGCGTGGATATAAGGAATAAAGACGGTAAATTCAAATACCCTGGTTTTGTCCCTGCGTATATAAGGCCACTGTTCTGTGAGGGCAGGGGTCCCTTCAGATGGGCAGCACTTTCAGGTGATCCTGAGGATATATACAAGATAGATGAAGCGTTGCTGAAGTTATTCCCCGAGGATAAGGTACTGAGGAGATGGCTCAAGCTGGCAAGGGAAAAGGTACCATTTGAAGGGCTTCCTGCAAGAGTCTGCTGGCTTGGATACGGGGATAGAGCAAAGGCAGGTATAATGATAAATGATATGGTTGCAGATGGGGAGTTAAAGGCACCCATTGTAATAGGAAGAGATCATCTGGATTGTGGAAGTGTCGCTTCACCATACAGAGAAACTGAGGATATGAAGGATGGAAGTGATGCCATAGCTGACTGGCCACTTCTGAACTTCGCACTGAACACAGCATGTGGTGCTTCATGGGTCTCATTCCACCATGGTGGAGGAGTGGGAATAGGAAGATCACTTCATGCGGGATTTGTCATCGTAGCAGATGGGACAAAGAAGAGGGAGAAAAGGCTGGAGAGAGTTCTGAATGCTGATCCGGGTATTGGTATTGCAAGGCATGTTGATGCGGGATATGAGAAAGCCATTGAAACTGCAAAGAAAAAGAATGTGAAGATCCCCGATTGATATGTTGATCGATGGAGAATCTTTGACTATCGATGATCTCTACAGAGTGGCATGTTTAAATGAACATGTGGAACTTGCTGATGGTGTAAAAGAGAACGTGGAGAGAAGTCGGAGGATCGTGGAAGAGTACACAGAGGAAGAAAAAGTGGCTTATGGTATAACTACAGGTCTTGGAGAATTATGTGATGTTTTCATTCATAAGGATAAGGTAAACCAGCTCCAGAAGAACCTTCTCAGGAGCCACTCTGCAGGAGTCGGAAAGCATCTTGATGAGAAGTTCGTGAGAGCTGCAATACTTCTCAGGATAAACTCCCTGGCAAAGGGATACTCAGGAGTTCGATATGAACTGATAGAGAGATTGGTTTCCCTTCTGAACAAAAATGTTGTTCCATATGTCCCTGAAAAGGGATCTGTTGGTGCTTCAGGTGACCTTGCTCCTTTAGCACATATAGCACTCGTTCTTACGGGAGAAGGTGATGCCTTTCATAACGGAAAATTAATGAGTGCAGAGGAGGCTCTGAAAGCAGCAGGTATAGAGAAGATAGAGTTAAAAGCCAAGGAGGGACTGGCTCTTATAAATGGAACACCAATAATGACAGCAATAGCTGCTCTGTGCATTTATGAATCAAAAATATTATTTGAAAATGCTTTAAAAGCAGCTTCAATGAGCATAGAGGCTCTTAAAGGCACAGATCAGGCTTTTATAGAAGAAATTCAGAAAGTAAGGCCTCATAAGGGACAGATAACAGTGGCTAAGAAGCTCATGGAGATCCTTGAGGGAAGTGAGAACATAGCTAAGGGCTCAGGGAGGGTTCAGGATGCATATACTTTAAGATGTATCCCTCAGGTGATGGGACCATCTCTTGAAACGATAGAGTACGTTGAGAGAATAGTTAATATAGAGATGAACTCTGCCACAGACAATCCTCTGATCTTCGATTTTCCTGTTTCGGGTGGTAACTTTCATGGACAGCCAATAGCTTTAGCTATGGATTTCCTTGGGATTGCGCTGTCAGAACTCGGCAGTATCTCGGAGAGAAGGATAAACAGGCTTGTCAATTCACACCTATCGGGTCTTCCTCCCTTTCTCACGAAAAACTCAGGACTTAACAGTGGATTCATGATAGCACATTACACTGCGGCATCTCTTGTTTCTGAAAACAAAGTTCTTGCGCACCCCGCTTCTGTTGACTCCATACCCGTCTCTGCAGACCAGGAGGATCACGTTTCGATGGGTACAATCGCAGCAAGAAAATGCTATGAGATCCTACAGAATGTAAAGAACATAATCGCAATAGAGTTTCTGGCAGCCTCTCAGGGAATAGATTTCCTGAACTACAGACCGAGTCCGGAAGTACAGAGGATGCATAAAAAAATAAGAAAAAAGATACCCTTCATGGAGAATGATCGCCCCATATATAGAGATATAGAGATAATGAAAGCAATAATGGAAACTCCAGTTTAAACAGCTTTTACCTCTTTTATTTCAGGTATTTTTTCTTTCAACAATGCCTCTATATAATTTTTTATTGTCAGCTGGGAGAGGGGGCATCCTGCGCATGCACCTTTGAGCCTGAGCTCTACAACTCCCTTATCGTATTTTACAAACTCCACATCTCCTCCATCGCTTCTTAACGAGGGTCTCACTTCTTTCAGAACTTCTTTTATTTTTTCTTCCATGATATAACTGAAATCTTTTGTTTTATAAAGACTACTCATCAATACTCCTCCTGCAAGGAAAGGATCATTGTTTGGATCTGCGTATATCCTTATAGTTTATACCGCTATTTTCCAAAATTTTCAGTATCATCTCGTCTGAAGGTAATTTTATTTTATATTTCTTCAATAAAGCGTTTCTATCGAGATTTTTTGTTTTTTTATTAGAGAAATAACCATCTGAAAAGCTATCTTTATCATATAATGCCTCTCGTTTTGCTATCTCTGCCAATTTTTCCTCTGTTTTCTTCAGATTCAAAAATACTGATCTCATCTTTGCATTTTCTCGTATTTTTCCGATGAACATTATTTTTTTTCCTATGGACGTTAAAAGAATATGGCCATTCTCCCCCTTTACATACATCTGCTTCAGTTCTCCTCCTGCCAGATTCTTCGTACTTTTTTCTCCTAAAAACACCATAGCAATTGTTACAGCACTTATTTTGGTCTCTTCAATCTCAGGAGGCAGTTCAGAGGCGATTATCGCTCCATCTATACTTACTAACGCTGATGCTTCGATATCTGGCGTGGATGCTTGAAGATCCTTGAGGATCTTCCTGATCTCTTTAGATGAAGCTACCACGCATACCACCCAGGTTCTTTATTATAACCTGAACATCTCTGAAAAAAGTTTCTTTGCCGCAACACTATTATATCCAGGTTGTGTGTATTCATATCACTCGCTATAGGCCCCACACTGCTTGGCCATATAGGATGACTACACGTGTAATAAAATGTGTCACTATAAAAAAGTTTCGGTTGCACTGCGAACCCAGTGCACCCGTTGGGCGACATTCAGCTTCGCTGAAGTCACCAGTTCTTACGATGCTGCAGTTGCACTGCGAACCCGCAGACAAAAGGATGTAGATTTTACCCACATCAAAGTGTTGACTCAGTTTTGCTGAAGTTCCATGAGATCAACTGAGAGATCACATATATGCTGCATTGAAACTAAGTTAATTATCTTATTCCTGTATCAATTATTAAATCTAATTTTGTGATTTTTCCATTTAATATTGTCATCCGATTGATTTCTACATCATCTTTAAAAGGCCCATTTTGCGTATAAATAATATAATCTCCAGGTTTTAATGATATTTTATAATTTCCGTTTTCATCAGAAATAGTTTTGGCAACTATTGTTTTGCCATCAGTTTTATACACAATGACTTCATAATTTGGATATATTCCATCACACGGAGGAACCGAATGATTTATCTTTTCAGAACATGGAGTTCCTATAAATGTTACTGTTCCTTCTAGAAAACCTTTTTCTTTGGTTCCATCTTGAAAATCAATCAATGATACTATAGCGGCAGTCGAGATAATGGCAGTCGCTATTATACTTAAGAGTACTAAATTTTTCTTCATGATTAGTATTATTCTAATATTATAAAAACTTTATTGATCTTATTTGGTATAAGCAAAAGGTAAAGTAGAATGGAAACAGTTGCCCAACTTTCATGTTAATCATTTTCTTCCCCAAAGATTTCCTGCAAGTCCGCTTCCATAAGAAATATTGAATATGGAATCCACAAGGATAGAGTAAAATAAACAATTCTACCTGATTCTGGCAGTAGGTATCCCCCATAGGGTCCTCCCCAATCTACAGGCCCTTTTCTCGTCTGTTCTGTTTTATACCAATCATACTTTTCGGATCCGCTGAAAACTAACACAGGATCAGACCATGGACCCCACGGATGAGGTGCCTTTCTAAAATACATCCTACTACCATGAGTATAATCAAAGTAAGCGAGAAGCCACTGGTTCAGATAGCTATTCCACTGGACTGAAAGCTCACCTACTTTAACTCCTTTAACTACTGGAATAGCATCATTTATGTTCTTACTCCATTGGGGCAAATTGTTCTTGATCCCAGTGAAATAGAGATAACTCTCTTTTTTCTCAATCTTATCTATATCTGTAAACGCAAGATAAATGGGGGAATTTCTATATGGACCGGAAGCTACAAGAAAAAGAGCTTTTTTGTCCGGATCGAAGGGATGAGCAGATATTATAGGAGAAATATTCACAAATTTACTATCTACCTTGCCTTTCCAGACAGAAGAAAAAGTTTTGCCATCGTCCTCTGATTTTATGAGGATCGAGCGGGCATGAGTTACAGGGTCTGTCTTATCTCCCCAGTGAGTTACATCCATCATGAATACATAAATAATCCCATTGACACTTATGGCACCTGCTGGAACTGTTGAATCGGGATGAATTATTGGGAAAAACTCCTTCGGACTGCCGTCATTTTTGGTCATCCATGTGAAATCAAGCCCATCTTTGGCATTGCGATCCTCTGTATAAGCAATAGTATTGGGAGAAAATATTTCAGAGCCAATTGTGTCTCCGATCAGCAGATATAACTTTTTCTTGTGTGTGAACATAACACCAAGATCTCCTTCCCATACCTCACCTGTTTTTGTCATAGTTTTGCCCCTGCCCATGAGGCGAGAGATCATTCTTACATTTTCCTGTTTGGTGGGGAAGAGACAGCAACTGAGTAAAATTATAAGTGTTATTACTAGTACTCGCCTATGGTCTTTGCTGATCATTATCTTCATATACTCTTGGATACTTTTTATAAGTATCATTGTAAAAAGAGGAGAGCCATGATGATAGTGGAATTATAGGATGTGTCAGTCCAATTTTGGAGAGGGGAGAGAGAGTTTTATAGTAACACTTCTGATATCGTAATGATTATAATGATCAGTACCTGTTAATTACATGTGAATTTTGATATTTCACAAACTTTAAATTTTTATTTTTTTATATTATCTGCATGAAAAAAATACTGCTCTATACGGTGATCATCGTTTTACTTGCTGGATGCATTAAAGAACAGAGTAAAAAAATAAATCCTCTTCCTTCCTCAGCAGAGATACTTTTTTTATCAAATATGGATACAGGATCTCAGGGGAGAGAGATATACTCTATGAGTGCAGATGGGAGCAACGTCACCCGTATCACGTATACAGGGGGGTATTATAGGCTTCTTGGTATTGATGTAACAAGGAGGTACATAGTTGTTACGAAGAAGGATAGAGACACAGGTAAAAAGAGTCTGTGGCTCATAGATCTCAGAAAAGGGGAGGAAAAGAGACTCACAGATCCTGAGAACAATGCTGAGGGAGATAGCTTTTCTCCAGATGGAGAATGGATAGTATTTTATATGACCCTCTCAGATGAGTCTCAGAGCGATATCTATAAGATAAGGATAGATGGCACCTCTTTAACAAGACTCACATATACAGATGATATGGAAGCGGATCCATGCTGGTCCAACGATGGCAGTAAAATTGCATTCATATCGTACAGTGGAGAGATAAAACGTTTTGTTTTAAAGATTATGGATCAGGATGGGAGAAATATGAGAACGATCTATGACTGCAGGGATAATATCTCCACAAAATATTTCCCTCCAGGAGCATACGATCCTTCATGGAGTCCAGATGATCAGTGGATAGTATTTGAAAAGCCTGTAAAAGGCAATGAAGAAAATGCTGGAGCAGGGGTATGGCATATATTCAAAATCCGTTCAGATGGTACAGATCTGATCGATCTTAGAGGGGCGGGACATACAGGAATGGCGGAGTATTTACCTTCCTTTTCAGCTGATGGAGAGTTTATTCTTTTCAGTGCAAGATATGATTCTCAGATAGACATCTTCATAATGGATAAAAATGGAGGTTCTCTCAAAAAATTAACAGATAAACCTTCCTATGAAGAGTTTGCTATATGGATAAAATGAGAGGATAATCTTTTTTAAGTCTCTCTGTATCTTTTTATCATGTTAGAAAAAAAACTCAATGAAAATACAATATTTCTCAGGCTGGATATGGATGAGGAGATCGTCTCAAAGATCAGGGAAGTCTCCCAGAAATACAGAATAAACTCCGGGAGAGTTATGGGGATCGGATCGTTGAAAAAGGCTGTCCTTGGATTCTACACAGGAGAAAAATATGTCAAAATAGAGATAAATGAGAATACGGAGCTTATCTCGTGTCTTGGTGATATATCTTCTGAGAAGGGATACACAGTACATCTCCACTCTGTTCTTGGTGATATCTCAGGTGATACAAAGGCAGGACATCTGTTTGAGGGTATTATATCCTATACAGGTGAGTTCTTTATAGAAATATTCCCGGAAAAACTGGAAAGAAGATACGATCCAGGAACAAAATTGAATCTGATTGAGTAATACCATCTGAAAAATCTGATCTTCCCATGGCAAACCTTTATAAACATATGATCATAAAATGAATGCCTGAGATTTTTCAGGTAGAAATAAAATAAGGTGAAAAAATGGAAAGTAGAAATTTTGGCGAAAGAAAAATGTATAAAGCCATATGTTCTGACTGTGGTATGGAATGTGAAGTTCCGTTCGAACCTCAGGAAGGAAGACCTGTATACTGTAAAGATTGCTATCAGAAACACAGAAGATATTGAGAGTTTTTCCTTTTACAGGTATCAAAGATAGTTTTTAAATGAGAAGGAATAGTTTCTTTCTCTTTTTTATAGAAAATTTTTTAAAGGTAGATAAACATTACTCAGATAATGGGCTGGTAGCGCAGTCTGGTAGCGCGTCGCCTTGGCATGGCGGCGGCCGGGGGTTCAAATCCCCTCCAGTCCACTGAAAAACACTGTTTTTAATTTTTTTATATATTTTTTTCAGAGAAATCTTCTCTGTTAGTATTCGGTGAAGGTACATACCATTAAATATTTTTGCAGCACTCTCCTCTCGGTATTCTTTTACCGTGGGGACATCTCTCAGGATGATTCAAAAATGTGCAGATCTTATCCACTGTTTCTTCACGTACATGTTCACAGGCACAGGAGAGTTTTTCCATATCCTCTTCACTGATCTCAAGATATGAAAAAAGTGATTCAAGGATTCTATGAGCTCTTATGATCTGCTTTCCTCTTTTCTCTCCCTTTTCTGTGAATTTTATTCCTTGTGTTTTATCATAAGTTATAAGCTTCTCTTTTTCAAGTTTTTTAACTTTCTCAAATGCACTTGGAGGTTTTATATTCAGATATTCTGCCAGATCTATTATCCGTACCCTGCTTTTATCCTCTCCTATGACCCATATTGCTTCCAGATACTCTCTGTGTTCTCTGTTACCATACCGCATCTCCTATGAACCTCGCAATAACTCCGAGGATCAGTGCCACAATGACCGTAGTGACAACGATCAAAACAGTCTTTTTAACCCTGTATTCATTGATCATAGCTGCGATCGTTGCTAAACACGGAATGTAATACATTATAAAAACGGTAAATGTCAGCATCTGTGTTTTTGAGAGTATACTTAAATTTCCCAGCGCCTGAATCAGCATGAGCATGGAAAGTTCTTTTCTCAAAATTCCAAATATAAGTGTTGTTCCAACAGCGACAGGAAGACCAAGGAGTTTTGTAACAGGAGAGAGAAGATTGTTTACAATCTCATCATATCCATAGTACTCCATAAGAGACAGTACAATGCTCCCCAGAATCAGCAGAGGCCATGCTATAACGATAAATTCTCTTATTCTCAGCCATGTTTTCAGAAGCATACTTTTCAGTGATGGTATTTTCAGAGAAGGTATCTCCAGAATTAATCCAGGGGTTTTTTCCTCGTAAATTCTTGATAGGATTATCCCCAGAAAACCAATAAATATAATATTTGTTATATAGAGAAGAAATGCTGTCATAGGTCCAAGATAAAATGCAGCTATTCCAAATATGACAGATGTTCTAGCAGAACATGGAATAAATGCAGCTAAAAATCCTGCAAGGTAACGATCCCTTTCGGATTCAAGGATTCTCGTCCCCATGATAGCAGGAACTGTGCATCCGTATCCTAACATGAAAGGTATCAGGGTCTTTCCATGAAGACCTATTTTATGGAAAAATGAATCCATCAAAAAAGCTACCCTTGGCATATACCCTGTGTCTTCGAGGAATGCAAGGCAGATCAGCAATGGAAAGAGGTAGGGGAGCACTATCCCGATCCCACCGGCAAATCCCTGTATTAATCCAACTATGATATTATGTAAAAGAGCATTTCCAAGGAATATTCGGGATGCTAAGTCATTAAAATAATTAAGGAGAGGATCTTCAAAAACACCCCCGAATTTAAAGACAAGATAAAACATTGTGTATAAAATTATAGCAAGTACGGGATATCCGAGTTTGCCCATCAGTACCCTGTCGAGATCAAAAAAGGATTTTTCCGGGGTACCCACTGTGGCTACCCTTTCAAAGATGTTCATGGATAGAGCATGTCTCTCAGATGCTATTACAAGATCACATGGTCTCCCATGTTCCCTCTCAATGATCTCCTGGTATCTCCTGTAATCTATATCTGTCTGAGATACGAAGAACTCATCCCCTTCAAGTATCTTTATAGCATACAGTCTCCTGGGTTCATTTTTTATTTTTGAACTCAACATACTGATTATTTTTTCTATATCTTTGCTGTATTTCAAGCAATTGGGCTTTTTTTTCCATTCTAAGGCTGTAGAAAAAAGTTTTTTTATCCCTATACCTTTGTTTGCCACTGTGGTAACAACGGGTACTCCAAAGATCTCCTCAAGTTTTCTTGTATCTATTTTTATACCTTTTTTTTTGGCTTCATCCATCATATTCAGACATATTACTATTGGCACCTCCAGCTCTGTGAGCTGAATTGTGAGCTCAAGACTTCTGGAAAGAATTGAGGCATCTATCACATTGATGACAACATCTGCTTTTTTTTGCAGAATATAGTTTCTTGCCTCAAGTTCCGCCAGATCTGAGGAAGTTAGAGAGTAAGTACCAGGAAGATCAACGACTTCGAACTCTTTCCCCATCTTTACTTTGCTTTTTGTGTATTTAACAGTTTTACCAGGAAAATTTGAGGTTACAGTTTTATATCCAGCTACCTGATTAAAGATCGTGGATTTTCCTGAGTTCGGCTGGCCTGCCAGTGCAATGATCATTCCACCTTCACCTCAATCTTGGCAGCTATTCCTCTTCCAAGTGCTATATTATTACCATTTATCCTCAGGAGGATGGGGCCGAAACTATTCTTCTCTACAGTTCCGTATTCTCCTGGAAATATCCCCAGTTCTGTCAATCTTCTTCTTACTCCTTTCCCTCCACCTATGGAGATTATCTGTACCTTAGTACCTTCTTTTACACGATCCAGTCTCATAAATTAGGTACACCTAATTTCTTTATAAATGTTTTGGTCTAAAGAATAATCAGTATTAAAAGATCTCATGGAAATCTTTTTATCTCTCTGGAGAGTTCATAAATCAATGAAATATAAGATAATACATGACCCGATCCATGGTAGCATAAGGATAGAAGGGATGATTCTGGAGCTTCTGCATTCTCCAGAGCTTCAGAGACTCAGAGATATCAAACAGCTCGGATTGACGAATCTTGTGTTTCCCGGTGCAAATCATACAAGATTTGAACATTCACTTGGTGTTTATTATCTTACAAATAAGATATGTGAGGAGCTGAGTCTTGAAAAAGATATACTAAACGCTGCAGCAGTTCTTCATGATTCAGGTCATCTGCCTTTTTCCCATACACTTGAGTATCTATCAAAGATATATCTTAAAAAAGATCATACAGATCTCGCCTGTGAGAATGTACTCAGAGTTGCAGATATCCTTGAGAGATACGATGTAAATCCTGAAGAAATTATCAGGATCATAAAACATAGAGAAAAGGGGTACCGATCCCAGATAATCTCAGGGGATCTCGATGTCGATAGAATAGATTATCTCTTGAGGGATTCACATTACACGGGGGTTGCACATGGAATTATAGATGTGGAGAGGATCCTGAAGACCATAGAGATCAGAGATGGGATTCTTGGAATAAGCAGGAAGGGTGTTCTTGCTGTGGAGGGAATGCTCATAGCAAGGGACCTCATGTACTCTTCTGTTTATTTTCACAAAACTGCGAGGATCTGTGAAAGTATGCTGGGAAGAGCTGTGGAGAGGATAATAGAGAAGGAAGGAATGGAGGAGATAAAGGAAATGACAGATTGTGAACTTCTATGTAAGATGAAGAGCTATGGAGGTTTTCCGGAGGAGATATACAGAAGATTGAAATACAGAAGATTGTTCAAGGTGGTCAGGTATATGAAGATGGATCTTGATTTTGAAAAGAGAAAGGAACTGGAGAAGGAGATATGTGAAAAGGCGGGTATACCCGAAAACTACTGTATCGTGGATGTTCCGGGTTTGGAGGCTCTGAAAAGGATAGAGATAAAGGTTTTCGATGAAGGAATAAAAAACTTTGAGGATTATATGATCCTCAAGAAATCAAAACAGCTACAGTATCCCACGATTATCTCAGCACCTGAGAAATATGTGGAGAGGGTCAGGAAAGTTGTGGATAGATTATGAAAAAGATTCTTGATTATTATGGAGTGAAGATGGATCTTGGTGAATATAAACTTGTAAAGATAAAGAAGGAATTTTATCTCCTTAGAAAGGAAATGATTCCATTTTTAAATGAGTACACAAGAGCTGCTGGTATAAAAATAAAAGATTCCGAGATATCACTTGAATTCGCTTTTAAGATAGCAAAACATGCTAAGAAAAATCTTATAACAGTTAACGAAATAGGAGAAAAACTGTTTCTTTATGGTAGAGATGTTTTTAAGGAGAATATAATAAAGGGGGATCTGAAAAAGGGGAAAAAATTAGTTCTGAACTCACATAATGAATGTTTGGGGATAGGATTCTGGGATGGGAAAATTCTGAGGAATATAAGAGATAGAGGCATGTTTTTAAGGTCTATGGATTAGAGTATCTTGCCATTGCCTTTACAAGCCCCATAAATACAGGAGATGGTCTCTCCACCCTTGAGGTGAACTCAGGATGATACTGGGTCCCCAGGAAGAAGGGATGATCCTCAAGTTCCAGTACCTCCATTCTTCCGTCCTCAGATCTTCCAGTGAACTTCAATCCGTCCCTTGTCAGTATATCGATATACTGGGGATTCACCTCATATCTGTGTCTGTGTCTCTCGTATATCTCCTTGGAGCCATACAGATTATAAACAGTACTCTGATTGTCAAGTATTATTTTATATGCACCAAGTCTCATTGTTCCACCCATATTTTTTATTTTTTTCTGCTCTGGAAGCAGATCTATCACAGGTTCATCGGTATCTACAAACTCTGTTGAGTTTGCATTTTTCAGTCCAATACTTCTCGCATATTCTATAGTTGCAAGCTGGAATCCCAAACATATTCCAAGAAATGGGATTTTTTTCTCTCTTGCATAATTTATAGCGCTTATTTTTTCTTCTGTACCTCTTATGCCGAATCCTCCTGGAACTAAAATACCATCAACACCCTCAAGATCCTCCTTTTTCATCCTTTCTGACTCCAACCATCTTATCTTCACATTAACTCCTGTGTAATATGAACAGTGCATCAGTGCCTCTCTTATACTTATATACGAGTCATGGAGATCGATGTACTTACCAACGAGTGCAAGTGTAACATCTTTATCACACTTTCTTGAGATTATGCTTCTCCATTTCTCGAGATTGGGTTTTCTCCTCAGTCCAAACTTATCGATTATCTTTTCTCCTATTCTCTGTTCATTCAGTAAAAGAGGAACTTTATAGATATCGTCAACATCGTGATTGCTTATCACATGATCTTCACTCACATTGCAGAACTGCGCTATTTTTCTCTTTGTTTTTTCAAGTAACTCCTTTTCGGATCTGCAGACTATGATATGAGGGGAGATACCGGTCTCCATAAGTTTCTTCACAGAGTGCTGCGTTGGCTTTGTCTTCTGTTCTCCAACGACATCCAAACTGGGTACTAAAGTCACATGTATGAAAACAACATCCTCCTCCCATGATAACTGTCTGCATGCTTCTAAGAAAGGCATGCTCTCTATGTCACCGACAGTTCCTCCTATCTCTATAACAGTGAAGTCATATTTTTCCGCAACTTTTCTTATCTCAGATTTGATCTCATCTGTGAGATGAGGTATTGGCTGGACGGTCTTCCCTAAGTAATCACCTCTCCTCTCCTTCTCGATCACCTTTTTGTATATTTTTCCTGTTGTGATGTTATGATCTCTTGTGAGATCAACATTAAGAAACCTCTCATAATTTCCAAGATCAAGATCAACCTCACCCCCATCGTCAAGAACAAAAACTTCTCCATGCTCAAAGGGACTCATCGTCCCTGCATCCACATTCAGGTACGGATCTATCTTGATAACTGTGACCTTGTAACCCATGCTCTGAAGAATCTTTGCAATGGAGGCTGTTGTTACACCCTTTCCCAGCCCTGAAAGCACTCCTCCTGTAACAATTATATATCTCATGTGAAGATTAATCTTTCTTACTTTATAAGGTTTAGGTTAGGAGTGATTTGGATAATCTGAGATTCGATGCTTTTCTCTGAAGAGGCTCTCATAGAATAATTTCTGGAATCCACAGTTCTATACATTCAGTATCCTCAGAGCTAAGTGAGCTGCATTCTCTCCGTTATCTATTCCAACACATGCTACAGGGACACCCTTTGGCATCTGTGCTATTGAGAGGAGTGCATCCAGTCCACCAAGCTTTGCAGAGACAGGAACACCTATCACTGGCTTATCTGTATGCGAAGCCACAAATCCTGGCAGTGCAGCAGAAAGCCCTGCAATACAGATATAAAGCCTGTATTTTTTCTTCTTTATAATATCCAGTACTTTCTGGGGTTCCCTGTGTGCAGATGCAACCTGGAGATCGTACTCCACATCATTTTTATTCAGAACTTTTGTTACCTTCTCAGCTATGTGGAGATCGCTCTTGCTTCCCACTATAATCAATATGCTCATGATCCCTGTATTTCTCTTCATTAAAAAACTTTGCTATGAAGGTTTAGAACATGGATTATATATAGTAAAAACCTGAATAAAAGAAAAATTCAAAAATAAAAAAATTAAGAGATTAACTCTATCTCTATATTCACACCCTCTGGCACCGTTACTCTCATTACCTGTCTCATTGTTCTGTCGTCGGCATCTATCTCTATGAGTCTTTTGTGGACTCGCATCTCCCAGCGTTCCCATGTCGCCGTACCTTCGCCATCTGGAGATTTTCTCACAGGAACTCTCAGTATTTTCGTGGGCAGAGGTATGGGGCCAGAGATATTTACTCCAGTCTTTTCTGCGATCTTCTTTACCTGTTCACAGACATCATCCAGCTTTTTTGGTTCTGTGCAAGCAAGTCTTATCCTAGCTCTCTGCAATTTTATCCCCTTTATTTCTTGGATCCTTTGTGTATGGCTACACAGAATCCTGCGGCTATCGTCATTCCCATATCTCTCACGGCGAATCTTCCCATCTCAGGAATCACCTTGTACTCTTCAATGACCATTGGCTTTGTTGGTCTGATCTCCACAAGAGCTGCGTCTCCAGGTTTTAAGAAGCTCGGATTCTCCTCAGCTACACCACCTGTTTTTTTGTCAAGCTTTGCGACCAACTGTTCAAAGGTACATGCTACCTGAGCGGTGTAACAGTGGAAGACAGGGGTATATCCAGCTGTTATAGCAGTGGGGTGTGATAGAATAGCGATCTGTGCTCTGAATGAGTCTTTCGGTGTGATCACAGTTGGAGGATTGTCAACATGTCCCACAACATCTCCTCTCCTTATATCCTTTTTACCTACTCCTCTCACGTTGAATCCCACGTTGTCTCCTGGTTCAGCTTTCTCAAGTGCAACGTGATGCATCTCTATGGACTTTACCTCTCCTGTCACAGGTTTTCCGAGGATCGTGGATGCAGGTTCGAATATAACATTGTCTCCTACCTTCATTACTCCAGTTTCCACTCTTCCTACAGGCACAGTTCCAACTCCGGTAATTGTGAAGACGTCCTGGACAGGCAGTCTGAGAGGCTTATCTATTGGTTTTTCTGGTTCTTTCAGTGAATCAAGTACATCCATCAGTGGTTTTCCAGAGTACCATGGCATTTTGTCACTTGGTTTTGTTACATTCTCACCGTTGAAGGCAGATGTCGGTACAATAGGTACATCCTCAGGTTTGTACCCAACAAGCTTTAAGAGCTTGGTAACATCTTCCTTTACCTTTTCAAACCTATCCTGTTTGTAATCCACAAGATCCATTTTGTTTATCGCAACGACTAACTGCTTTATTCCCAGTGTTCTTGCGAGGAAAACGTGCTCTTTTGTCTGGGGCATTACACCATCCTTTGCATCGACCACAAGTACCGCTGCATCTGCCTGTGAGGCACCGGTAATCATATTCTTGATGAAGTCTCTGTGACCCGGACAATCCACAATTGTTATATACCTGTTATCGGTCTCAAACTTCTTGTGTGCCAGGTCTATTGTGACTCCTCTCTCTCGTTCCTCTTTCAGATTGTCCATTACCCAGGCGAATTTAAAGGTTTTACCCTTTTCACCCATCTCCTCGAACTTCTTAATCATCTGTTCTCTTATGTCTCCGTGTTCCATCAGCATTCTACCTATAAGTGTAGATTTCCCATGGTCTACATGGCCTATAAATGCCACATTCATATGAGGTTTTTCTTTTGCCATTTTAATTACCTCCTATTTCGATAACTTAAAATCTATCTTCTATACTATTTAAAAACTTTTGGTTTTTATAAATTTCGGTGTAGTTAATACTCTGCACAATATAAAAACTTAACGATCAGAGGGATCTGGCACTGAATTTTAATCGCCTCTTTCAATTATATTTTCATAGATCTGATCTCACTCTCTGATCATTTGTAAAGCTTTTTAATGACTCTGTTTCAGCATCGAAGATTAAGTATAGTTTTTTCTTCTTGCTCTCTTAAAGCTGTAACGATGACAGCACTATCAAGAGTTATATATTTCACTGTTTTTTCTCCCTTTGGGTCCTGATCTCATCTACGGTAGAAATACCTTTCCATTGCCGTGAAATCACTTTAGATGCCATCATCAAATCATGCCACGCCTTCTCAGCCTTCTCCTTATCCCTATCTTCTAATCCGATAACATTTTGCCTTTCTCTTTATGCATTTCAGATTTACAATTTCTTTAATTCACCAATCAAATGACTCCCTATGAATCCCGCTCCGCCTGTGACCAAGATTTTCATTGAAATCCCTATTATGTAATCTAACTGTTTTTGAGATACCTTATAAAAGTTTTGGTGATTAGAAACATAGACGATCCGAACTTGCTGTCATCTAAGGAAGGGAGATTTATATTATAATAAATAAAATTAGAAAATTTAATCTTCACAGCAGTTGCTTATGTAGAATCTATAGAAAGACTTCATAAAAATTCAGAACTCTTTAATCTCCCAAAGTCTTTCATTTCTTTGCTATTTCATCTATAGTTTCTTTTACAATCTTTAAACCAAACTCAACTAATCTTTTCGCTTCTTTTTTATCTTTTGACTCCGAATAACATCTAATTATTGGCTCAGTTCCTGAAGGACGAATAATAAACCACCCTTTTTCAGTGAATGCCTTTACACCATCAGTTCTATCTTTTTTATAATTTTTGAGTTTTTTATCTACTTCACTAATTACTCTTTCTTTGTGTCTATTTTCACATGGAATCTTTTCTTTATACTGGTAGTATTTTGGAAGTTCGTCTATCAGTTCAGATAAAGGCTTTTTATTCTCAGAGATTATTTCTGCCATTTTTAATGTTGCTAAACTTCCGTCTTTTCCGGGAACGAACTCGGGAAAGATCACACCTCCACTTTCTTCCCCGCCTATGATCCCTCCACATTCCAGAAGTTTTCTTGCAACGATGAGGTCTCCGATCTTTGTTTTGATTATTCTATTTCCAGAGATATCATCTATGATATGGGATGTTGAGACTGTGGTAACAACTTTCCCTTCTCTGTTTTTGATAAAGTTTTTTATTATAAGAGCGAGGGACCTATCTCCCTGAATGAAGTTTCCTTTCTCATCTACAAATATTGCTCTATCCGCATCACCATCGAGAGCCACTCCAAAATCAGAGCCTGTTTTTTTAACAATCTCTTGGAGAGTGCTCAGGTTTTCAGGTATCGGCTCGGATCCTCTTCCAGGAAATGCTCCATCAATGTGTGAATTCAAAGTTATAACACTACATCCTATATTTTCAAGTAAATAAGGTAACGTTAAACTCCCAACACCATTCCCACAGTCTATAACTATTTTCAGATTTCCTATTTTTTCTCTATTGACAAAGGATAATATTTTTTTAGAATACTCTGGTAATATATTTTTTTTCTCTATTTTTCCGATTTTATCCCAGTTTTTTAAATTAAAATCTTCTTTTTTTATTATCTCTTCTATTATTGGCTCTTTTTCCTTTTTCAATCCCATTCCATTTGGCTCCAGAAATTTCATTCCATTGTATTCTGGAGGATTGTGAGATGCCGTTATCATAATTCCTCCCTTTGTTTTTAACGTTTTTGTTGCAAACATTGTAACAGGAGTAGGTACCATTCCTATATCTATAACATTCACACCACAGGAGATGATTCCAGAGATAAGAGAATTTTTGATCATTTCACTCGAACTTCTCCCATCCCTTCCTACTACTAAACTCCCGTCCTTTACAAAGGTAGCAAAGCTCATTCCCATCTTCAAAGCAAGTTCAGGTGTTAAGTCTCTGTTCACAATTCCTCTAATTCCAAATGTACCGAACAATGCCATAAGATTTTATAGAAAGAATATTTTTTAAAGTTATGGGTGTATCTTAGAATATGAAGAC